>Ga0209541_10000059_pt1 | contig 175597 bp, 182 predicted proteins | sample RifCSPlowO2_01_FD_184027 | JGI IMG/M metagenome (GOLD analysis project Ga0209541, IMG submission 184027) | Groundwater microbial communities from Rifle, Colorado - Rifle CSP2_plank lowO2_0.1 (SPAdes) (version 2) | ecosystem: Environmental > Aquatic > Deep subsurface > Groundwater | place...
CTTGAACTAGGGTCCATTCGTCTATATAGAATTGGACATTAAATCCTTCTTCAGCAGTTGCAGGAGTTCCGTCTTGCTCAACTCCTTTTATCATTAAATTTAATATTTCAGATGGAGAATAGGTTTTTTTGACTCCCTGCACGCCAGAAATATAAAAAGTGGATGTTTGAGCAGGACACGTTTGACAAACACACTGATTATCAATTAAGTTACATTCGCGAATTGTTCCATCACCGCACTTTGTTGGCTGGCAAGTAGTGGATGTTGGTTGGCAAGAATAAATTGGACATCCATCGCTATCTTTCTGCCCTGTGTCTTTTGCTCCAGTACATGTTGGCATAGGAGAGCAAGTTATTACTGGTGTAATGGCGGGACAAGAAGGACAAGTACAAACATTATCCTTAACACTGCATTTTTCTGGCCCATAAACTGTTCCATCGTTGCACGTTGTCGTTGGGCATACACAAGAACCATCATAACATCCATTTGGACAGTCATATGCTGCAGATTTTGCAACGCCATTTTCACAATAAACTTCAGACAATTGTTTTGGGTTGTTAGATAGGCATACATCGTTTGTGGTGTTCTGGTTACCATCTTGAGTGCTTCCTTTGCTGTAATAATTTATACCGTTGTCGGAATCAGTGCAAGTTGCAGAATCTTCGATAGTACCCCCAGTAATCTTACTCCAAGTATCAGAAAACCAAGATGCAGAAACTAGAGAAACACCTAAAAGAAAAACAAAAAGAAATACCGAAAAAGCCACAACTTCTTTTTTATTTATCATCTCTTATTTACTTAGGTTGTTCTAACTTTTAATTATTTCCCCTTAACATAAACCTTCTGCACGTTAAAAGATTTGTAAATTCCCTCTAGAATGTCTGTGCCTGCGTAGCCAGAAAGTAAAGAAAGCCGCGGGTCAAAATTGAAGACAATGCCGACAAAGATTCCTATGACGACAGCGATTACAACAGTTATAAGGTAATATGTCCAGATTATTCTTCGGCGCAAAGAAAGCGCCTTCAGTAAGCCAATAAACCCGCGTGTTAAACCTCCGACGCCGCCAAGAAGTGCTGCCAAAAGCAATCCGTCTGTCATAAATAGTAAAAGAAAATAACTTATTTAAGGGTTTTGATTTTAGAAAGATTAATAAATATTTTTTTCCTAGAGTTATCAGTGAAAAATGGTGAAAAAGAGGGTTTTGTTTTTAGTTCTAGCATTTGGCATTTTTCTTGCAAGCATGTCTTTTATTTCAGCATGGGTATTTAATGGGACAATCAGAGATGTTAATGGAACTGCTTTGAATAATTCTATAATTAATGTTACGGTAAGAAATCAGTCATTTATTGTTATGAGTTATAATTCCACAACATCGAATGCAACAGGATGGTTTAATCTGACCTTGACTGATAATTCTAATTGGTTTTATGAGCCCAGCATAACTCATTTTCAAAGCAACTCAACAAGCACCACGCCAATAGATTTTGTGGGGCAGAATGTTCCCGCGTTTCCTTATCAAGAACTTCAAAACGGCTTAACTGTTAATTTTTATTTAAGAGAGGCTGGAACAATTAATATAACTGCTGTAAATGCTACTGGCACCGCAACAACATTTTTCTATGTTATTAAAGATCAAAGCCTAGGGTTTCCTATTGCAACGAATTTTCAAACTTATGTTTCACAAGCTACTATTTACGTTCCTAGAGATAGAAATTACTCTATTATGATTTTTCCTAATCAAAGCATGCCTGTAAGTTACGATTTCAATAATTTTACTGCGACGAGTTCATATAATATAAGCACGCCTGGCACGACAAATAATATATCAAATTATAATGTGAGCAACAGAAGTTTGAACAAAGTTTTCAATGTTACAGAGAATCTAGTTTGGGTTAATGGCTACACATTTAACTCAACAGGAAGCAGAATGACTTGGAATGAATTTTCAGTTGTTCCTTTTTTAATAGAATCGTCAAACAGTCCGATGGTTTTCTTAGGGCAAGGAGGAATGCCATATAATATGAGTGCGTGGAGATCTGGCGATAACGAAACAGACAACTTTAGTATAGGAACTGGAATTTACAATATGACTCTTCCAGGGCCTGCGGAATCTGCAAATTATATTTTATTTGCAACTGCGCGAAACGGAACAGATTACTATGGCGGCTACAGAAACATAACATTAAATTATACAGATACCGGCGTTCAAGTAAATTTCACAATGTATCCTTTGATGTCAACTGATTGGAATTCTTCTAACAGCAATATATCAATGAACAACGCTGCAAATTGGTCTCAAACAACAAATATTTCTTCTGCAAAAAAAGCATTTAATCTTGTTAGCAGTGCCGGAACAATTTTAAATCAAACTTCTGCACATATTGAAATTACGGTAGATTATACTAATTATAACGCGACACAATTTACATTTATGATGGACCCTGCACAGGAGGGTAACGCGACATTTTATCTTCCTTTGATAAACGCGACTGGAATTAAAGAGATAAATATTTATTCAATGAATTATGCTCCAAAAAGAGTCGGGACAAAAACAGCTTTGCAAATTTTAGCAAACAACAACATCACTTTAAACACATTTAATCCAGGAGATATCGATAGTCAAATACAAGCTTCTAACATTGTTATGGAACTTTATACTTCTAATTCCACATGCGATGTTCCTTCGCCGTCGAGCGCTTGCAGGCTTGGTGGCAGTGGTGATAGTTTTGATGAATTTAATCCATTAGGTGCTGTAATCGGCGGAGGAAAAATAAGCTTTAGAATGGGAACAGGCAGTATTTTAATTCATTATGTTAATGTTGATATGATGGCGTCTGGACCGCCAGATGCATTATTCGATGATTCTGCGACAGAAAATACAACAGGAGATTTTGATTCTGCTTTAAGGTTTGGATCTTTGGGGCCAACAATTTATGACTATGTTCTAGTTTCCATGCCGTATACAGAAGGCTCAAGTTCTGTTTCAGGATTAAATGAAAGCGCACAGGTTAACATATCCATACCATTTTTTTACGATGAAAATTCTTCCGGAGTAATTGACTGGGAAACACCTATATGGAATACTACTGCAAATGGGACAAATGGAAGTCTTTTAGCAAACAACTATACGCACTTTTCAACTTATTCTTCTGATTGGCAAACGTTAATGGGAAACAATACTTGCGGGACAAATGTTTCAATATTTAATGCGACAAATCCATGTTATCTTGATACAACAAATAACAGGGTTTGGATACGATTGCCACACTTCTCTGGAACAAAACCAAGCATAACTGGAACAGCTATTGCGGCAACAACAAGCAGTTCAAGCTCTTCTGGCGGGGGTGGTGGGGGCGGAAGCGCCAGCATAAATAAAAGTCAGGGTTTTGCGAAAATAACTCCTGGCGCTGCAGCAATAATAAAAAACTTCAACGCTACAATGGGAGTTAAAGAAATACAAATCCAAGTAAAGAATGTTGCGCAAAACGTAAAGATTACTGTTTCGAAATATGATGGAAAGCCTTCTGCTGTTTCTGTTGAAAAAACAGGAAAGGTCTACAAGTATCTTGAAATAAAAGCAGAAAACCTAACAGATAACATCGAAAAAGCCATAATAAAAATACAAGTAGAAAAAATATGGCTTTCTGAAAACAACCTTAGCAAAGAAGATATTGCGTTGTTCAAGTTTAACAGCCAAACCAATGCTTGGAATGAATTACAAACAACATATAACGGCACAGAAGGAAACTATGAAATTTACAGTGTTGAGGTAACAAGTTTCAGTTATTTCTCAATAGCGGAAAAAACAGTAGAACAAACGCCGACACAAGAAGGAACAACAACGCAAACGCAAGAACAAAAAAATCTAACATGGCTTTGGATTTTGATTGTCGTTGTTGCAGTTGCATTGATTATTTGGGTTTCCCATAGGCTTTACCAAGACGTGAAATTCAAAAAGCTTGCTTCAAAAGTCAAGGTAAAGTCTTTTACGCCAAGAAAATAAGATAGTGTGTTTCTAAATAGGAATTTTTAAAAGTTGGGGTTGTGAGAAGTACTTTCTAAATATTAACAATTATTAAAAACTCTGGAGAATTTATGTTTTTATGGCAACATTTTACCTAGACATTGAAACTACTGGCTTAGATCCAAGCAAGGACAAGATAATTACAATACAGTTTCAGGAGCTTGATAGATATACTGGAGATGTTGCTGGGGAGTTGGTAATTTTAAAGGAATGGGAATCTTCTGAAAAAGAAATCATAAGCCAGTTCATAGAAAAATCAAACATACTTGATGATTATGACTTTAGTTTTGTTCCTATTGGATATAATCTTGGATTTGAGCATAACTTCCTCAAGGCGAGAAGCGAAATTAACAACCTGCCATCGTTGGACATCTTGCACTGTCCTTTTATTGACCTTAGGGCTGTGGGAATTTTAATGAATGCCGGACAGTTCAAAGGCTCGAGGCTAAGCGACATAACAGGAAAAAAAGGCACGGGAATCCTGATTCCCGGATGGTACAACAACAAAGAGTATGAAAAAATAATAGATTACATAAAAAACGAAACAGAAGAATTCATAAAGTTCAACAAGTGGCTTTACAAAAAAATGCCTGCGCTGCTTGCCGAGCTTCAGGGACATATGGGGGAGGATTCCTAAGGGGAAGAGGAAAGGTTTTTAATATTCTTAATGGCTGTTTAGATTATGGACCTTTCAGAGAAAGAAACAAGAGAAAAGATTATTGATCCTCAGCTGAGGGAAGATGCAAACTGGAAAGAAGAATATATCAGGAGAGAGGTAAACTCAATCACGTCAGTTTTCAAAATTAAAAGATATGAAATTAAAAAGGGAGAGGGTAAAGAAGAAGGAAGATTCATCGACTATGTTCTGCTGGATGAGCATAAAAATCCTTTGGCGATAATTGAAGCGAAAAGATTTTCTTTGGATGCTGAGAAAGGGAGTATTCAAGCCACGACTTATCAAAAAGACATAGAAAGTCAAATAAAAGTTGCTGTTCCAATTTTTATGACTAACGGGCAGAAATGGTATTTTAAAGAGAAAGGATATCCTACAAGAGAAATTTCTGGACCTTTTTCCCAAAAAGATTTACAAAGAAGAGCTCAACTCGCCAGAGAAAAACAAAAATTGTTTAATATAGAAGTCAGCCCTAAGATAGTTGACAGATCTAGAAATGTAGAGGCCGTTAAACAGGTTCTAAATCATTTGGAGAAAGGAAATAGGAAAGCTCTTATTAATATGGCTACTGGAACGGGCAAGACTAGGGTTTCTATGGCCATAGTTGATGCTTTAATTAGAGCAAGGCACATTCAAAACGTTTTGTTTGTTGTTGATAGAATTTCTTTAGGGAAACAGGCTTTTAATGAAGGCTTCGGAAGTTTTTTGAAAGGTGAACCAAGGACTCTCCTCAATGAAGAAAAAGATTTTGAGATGGATAAAAGAATGTATATTTCAACAGTTCAAACGCTAAAGAGTAAGAGAAAAGAGGGGGGCTTTAAACTTCAAAATTTTACGCCCGGATTTTTTGATTTAATAATATTTGATGAAGCACATAGATCTTATTATGACTCTGAGAGATTACTCTTCAAATATTTTGATGCTCTACAAATAGGTTTAACAGCAACACCTTCGAAAAGCGTTGAGAGAGATACTTTTGATTTATTTGATTGCCCTAAAGGAGAACCAACAGTGAAGTATGAATATGACGAGGCTGTCAGAGAGGGTATGCTTGCACCTTATGATGCCCAAGTCATTGAAACAGAAGTTTTAACTTTGGGTATTGATGGCATGAAACTAGATAAATATCTTCAAACAGAATTAATAAAACAGGATGAAGATCCAGATCACTTCAAATCACCAGGAACAAGATTTGAAAAGTATTTTACAGATGAGAAGACTAATGAGCTTATTGTTATGGAGTTTATGAATAAATGTTACAAGACTGAAGATGATAAACCATGTAAGACTATATTCTTTTGTGCAAGCGTGGACCATACAAAGAGGCTAAAAAGTACGTTCGATAAATTATATCCAAATCTATGTGACGAAGTTTCTATTATTGTTTCTAATAAAGACAGGTATATGGATGAGGTTAAAAGGTTCTTGAAAGACTCGGGTCCTAGAGTCGCCCTATCTGTAGGAGTTTTGGATACGGGTATTGATCTTCCTGAAATTATGAACTTGGTTTTTGTCACGCCAGTCTTTTCACACATAAGGTTTTGGCAGATGCTTGGGAGAGGAACAAGAAGTTTTTCTGCTTGTAAAAATAAATCCTGGTTACCTTTAAAAGAGAGTATCCACACAAAAGACGATTTTAGAATTTTAGATTTTAAATTCGGTGATTTTTCAAATGTAAAGCAACATCAATTAGAATCTATAGACAAATCTAGAGTGAGTGAAGACATAAAAGTTAAGATTTTCAACAAAGAAGTTGACTTATTAAGAAAAAAGCTTTCTGAAGGTGAAAAAAAGATTATTGAAAAGAGGATTATAGAGAGTATCAATAAAATTGATAAAAAATCTTTTATTGTAAGACCTAGAATAGAAGTGATTAAGAAGATTGTTTCGAAAAAATTTGACTTAAAGGAATATGTTGAAGAAATGAAAAAAGAGATAGCACCTTTAATTAGGTTTACAGATTTAGGTGATGGAAGAGTTCAAACATTTGTTTCTCACTGTACTGATTTGTTCGGTTATGTTAAGGAAAGTGACATTGAAGCAATAAACAATGAACAGGACTTCCTTTTAGAAAGAATTGAAAACGTTTGGAGTTCAAATTTGCAGGTTGTGAGAGAGAAACAAGAAAAGATAATGAAAGTTATGCAAGAAAAGTTTTGGAGAGAGCTAACCTTTGCAGACGTTGACTTTTTAATTAGAGAGATAGCTCCTTTAATGAAGTACTACGAGCCGGAAAGAAAGAAAATAATCAGAGTTGATGCTCCAGATGTTACAAGAAGTGTTGAAGAATTCAAAATGAAAGTAAAGGAAGATCCTGATTTAGAATATATAAAAAATACTCCTTTGCTACAAAAGATGATTAGGGAAGGAGTGACTTGGAAAGAGTTATTTGAGATTGAAAAAAAGCTGAGAGAGTTCAACTCTGCTTGGACAATTGAAAATATTCAGAAAAGACAAGATTTTGTTCTTTTCCTAAGAAACATACTCGACTTGAAGGACCTACCAGATCCTCAAGAGATGATAAAAAATGAGTTTGAGAAGCTTATTGTCGAGAACAACAAAGAATACAACTTAGAACAAATTAGATTTCTAAGACTTCTAGAAAAATTCTTTGCCTTCAACAAACATCTGACGCCAAAAGACCTTATAAGCCATCCCTTGGCCGACGAAAACCCTTTAGATAAGTTTAGTCCCGAAGATCTTAAGAGGATAGTTATGGATGTCGAGAAGATTAAGATAAAGTAAGTGGCATAGAAGTAAGACCCAAAAGATTTATAAATCTCGATTATTGTTAACTTTAATGGACAGCCAAACTCCAGTTCAAAAAACTAAGGTTTTTCGAGTAAAAGTTGATGTTGATAAAGGTAAAGCGTTTGAAGATCAATGCAAGAACGAAGGTACCAATATCAATGCAAAATTAAAAGGACTTATCGATAACTCACTTGGTGGTCAGAGGAGATATTTTGTTTCTGGAAAAAATGAAATAAGATATAATAGATTTTACAATAATTTTTCTTGGCTTGTGAGACTCGACTCTGGAAAAGAAATCGAGATTCTTAGTAACTTGTCAGACTCTTTTTTGAAAAACTTAAAGGGAGAAATAGAGCAAGCACTTCAGCAAAGAAATGATTGGGTTCACCAGACAAAGTCTGGTTCAATCAGTATTCCAGAGAGACTGATTGGAGGAAATAAATAAAATGGACTTAGGGTATTTTTTTATATTTCTGGTAATTTTCGGAATCACTGGTTTCTTAGTTGAAAAAATTACCGGATTTAACCCTTACAAAACTTTCGCAATTGCGGGTGCAGTAGGCTTATTTCTAACTTTCTTATATATCCTTGGGCCTGTAATGATTTATCCGTATAATGCAGATCTTTCTCTTGAAAGATTAAATAAATGGATGGTAAATGGATTGCCTGGATCAATTATCGGAGATGTAGCAGGAACCTTCATTTCAAAAATAACTGGAGATGGTAGAAGGTGATAAACATTTCAGGATGGATTTCAAGAAATTGGGTTTCAACCGTACCAATAGTCTTATCTGTAGTAGCTATTATCTTTACTGCCACAAAAGATTTTATAATCCCTTTAATTTTAAAACCCAAATTGGATTTTACATATTGTCCAAAAGAACCTTATAAAAGAGGTCCTGTTATAATTAATCCAGGACAGCATCATCTTGCATTTTTTGACCGGTTCAAGATAGAAAACATCGGAAGAAATATAGCTAAAAATTGCAGATGTCAAATTTTTTCTGTGGTGAATTCTAAGAATAAAGAATTTGATTTTCATGGATATCCTCTTAGATGGGCAAGTAGGCCAGAATCAGCAATTGATTTTACTAAGGCTGAGAGATTAAATATCGCTTCTGGAGAAAGTGAATTTGTCGATTTGGCATATTTTCGTTCTGATGCAGGAAACAAATTGTTATTCAATAAATACCATAATGTTGATATTGGGATGCCTGACAACCTTGACCTGGACGATTACATAGTACAGATAATTGTTAGTGGAGATAATTTTAGACCTTACTTGCTTACTTTTAGGATCTCAAAAAAATTACTAGGACTTCAAGGCCTCGATATAAAATTATTAGAAGTTAAAAGAAAATGAAAACTAAACAATTATCAGAAGGGTGGAATGAGAAAAAGATAAGTGAATTTACAAAAGTTATAACTGGTGGGACGCCTTCAACAATGAGAAAAGAATATTGGGAAAGGGGGGATATTCCTTGGTTGCCTTCCGGCGATTTAAAAGATAAACCAATAAAATCTGCCCATATTTTTATAACAAAAGATGGCTTAAAAAATAGTGCAGCTCAAATTATGCCAAAGAAATCGGTTTTGATTGCACTAACTGGAGCAACAACGGGGCAAACAGCATTATTAGAAATTGAGGCTTCAGCGAATCAGTCTGTAACCGGAATTTTGCCGTCCAAAGAGCATATACCTGAATTTTTATTTTATTATTTAAGAACAATTAGAAATAAGATATTAAGCCAAACTTATGGGGGGGCACAACCGCATATAAGTCAGGGGTTTGTAAAAAATTTAATTATCCAACTCCCTCCATTAAAAGTCCAAAAAGCCATTGTTTCAATCTTAGAAAAAGTCGAATCCCTAAAGAAAAAACGCGAACAAGCCAATAAACTCGCTGATGAATATTTGAAGAGTGTGTTTTGGGGGATGTTTTTGAAGGATAGAAATAACTTTGAAGAGGTTGAGTTAGGGGATGTTTGCGAGATTAATCCTAAAAAATCTGAAATAGAAAAAGTAGATAGAGATACAAATATCTCTTTTGTTCCAATGGAAGATATGGGGGAACACAACATCTATTTTGAACCCAAAAGAATAAAGAAAATAAATGAGGTCTACTCTGGATACACTTACTTTAAGGAAAAAGATATCTTATTAGCCAAAGTAACACCTTGTTTTGAAAATGGTAAATCAGGAATAGCTAGAGGGTTAAAAAATAATATCGGATTTGGGTCTAGTGAATACCATGTTTTAAGAGTCTCAAAAAATATTCTTCCAGAACTAGTTTATTATTTTATTTCTAGTGGGAGTTTTATTAATTCTGGCAAAACCCAATTGACCGGAACTGGGGGACTTAGAAGGTTGCCAAGAAGTTATGTGGCCAATTTTAAAATCCCCCTCCCACCATTACAACTCCAGCAAAAATTTGCTTCAATAGTTGAGCAAGTTGAAAAATTAAAAGAAAAACAAAAACAATCTAAAGAGGAAATTAATACTCTATTTGATTCATTAATGCAGAAAGCTTTTAGAGGTGAGTTAGTAGGATGACATTTCAAAAAAATACATTTATGTGGGTTTTCATTGTATTGGCTATGATAATTTTAGTTGGACAAATAGTTTCCTTAACAATTTTATTAAATCTTCCAGTAAAAATTGAAAGTAATGTTAATAAATTGGAGCAGTCGGCAAATAAGCTAGACTCCAAACTAGCTACTTTAGACAACATAAATAATAGGGTTTCTGGTATTGAAAATAATATCGCCCTTTTATCAAATAAATATCCTCCAAACCAAACAATTAATGTAAATAACATGAATCAACAAGAATTGAACAATGCTATCAATAATGCTGTAAATTTAGAATTTGAAAATGTGAAATGGAAGATTAACGTTAATCTTATATTCAATTCGCTATTATCTTTAACATTTGTGTTATACTTGATTTTTTGGAGGAAGAAATGAATATCAAGGCTTTGTTAATTTTTGGAGGTATGATCGCGTTATTTTTCTTTGGAAGTAGCCTCTTCCAAAGTTTCAACGGTGGACTTCAAAATCTACTAAGTGGCCCTGAGTATTGTTTTACAGATATCAGCCAGTCTGATATTTCAATAGCTGCCCAAGGGGTACAGATCAGTTATACAAAAACAGAGGGTGATCAATTATGTTTTAGAACAAAGGATTCTTCTGTTGTAGAAAGGTTAAATAAACAAATTCAAGATAGAAAATTACAGGCACAACTTGCACAAATTCAAGTTTCTGACAGATTTTGGAATGAAACTTTTCCCATATTATTTTTTATTGGATCTATAGTTTTAGTAATTATATTTATAATCATTTACTTCTCTACAAGAGAAAGGAACTACATATAACATGCTAGACACAAACCTAAAATCAAAGATAAATAAATTGTGGGATAAGTTTTGGAGTGGTGGCCTTAGCAATCCAATCACCGCGATTGAGCAGATGTCTTATCTCATTTTTATGAAAAGGATTGAGGATGAAGACGAGAAAAGAATTAGGGAAGCTGGATTTACTGGAGAGAGATATACTTCAATATTCAAAGGGCATGAAGATTGCAAATGGAGTAGATGGATAACAAAGCCTGCTGAAACAATATTAGATCATGTTAGAGATAAGGTATTTCCATTTATGAGAAATATTGGGGATGGTGATTCTTTGTATAAAGAATACATGAAAGGTGCGAATTTTGGGGTACCTACTGCATCTTTGTTAATCGAAGCTGTCAATATCATTAATGATATGCATATTAAAGAACAAAATCAAGATACACAAGGAGACATTTATGAGTACTTACTATCTGAGTTAACAACTGCGGGCAAGAATGGCCAGTTTAGAACTCCAAGACATATCATTAGCATGATGGTAGACTTGGCAGACCCAAAGATAGGGGATAAAGTTTTAGATCCTGCATGTGGCACTGCTGGCTTTTTAGTCAATGCTTATCAACACATCTTACAAGCTAATAAAAAAGAGGGAGTAAGTACACTAACACCTGCCAAAAAGAGAATTTTAGATGATGATTCTATTTCCGGATATGATATCGATGAAACAATGACTAGAATAGCGTTAATGAATTTGATGATGCATGGAATTAAAAAACCAAATATTAAAAGAGCAAATACTCTCTCAGATGCAGAGCCAAGAATATCGGACAATACTTATGATGTAATCCTCGCAAATCCCCCATTCAAAGGAAGTTTAAACGAATCTGAAATAAGTGAAAGATTTAGAATAAAAACAACAAAAACAGAATTATTATTTTTAGAATTAATGTATCTAGCTTTAACTCCTTCAGGAAGGTGCTCTGTAATTGTGCCAGAGGGAGTTTTATTTGGAAATTCTAATGCTCATAAAAGAGTAAGAGAGATACTGTTAACAGATTGTAGATTAGATGCAGTTATATCTATGCCTTCTGGAGTGTTCAAGCCATATGCGGGAGTTTCTACAGCTGTCCTATTTTTCACAAAGGGAGAACCAACAAAAAAAGTATGGCTCTATAAAATGGAGGCAGATGGTTATAGTTTAGATGATAAAAGGACATTTATAGACGGAAATGGAGACATTCCAGAAATTCTGGAAAAATTTAAGAATAGGGAGAAAGAAAATCCAATTGATAGAAAGAAAAAATATTTTTTTGTGCTGGTTGAAGAAATAAAAGAAAAGAATTGGGACCTCAGTATATCAAAATACAGAGAAATAGAGTATGAAGAAGTTAAATATGAAAAACCTGAAGTTTTGAAGAAAAGAATTTTGGACTTAGAAGAGGAAATTGTTAAAGGGTTGAGAAGCTTAAAAATTTAAGTCTTATTTTCAACCCAACTCCAATAATTATCTTTACCTACAATAATATGGTCTAAGACTTTTATCCCTAGTACTTCTCCAGCACTTATAAGTTTCTTTGTAATCTCAATATCCTCTTCGCTAGGGAGGGGGTCTCCACTAGGATGATTATGCACTAAAATAACTCTTGAGGCAGAATTGCGTATTGCCGATTTAAAGACTTCCCTAGCATCTATAATTGAAGCATCCAGCACGCCTTTAGTAATCAATTCTTCTTTTATATAATAATTCCGATTGTTTAAATGAATCACAATAAAATGCTCTTGTTTCTCGTCTTTTAGTTTTTCATGCATTAAATCAAATACTGCTTTTGCAGAAGAAATAAATCTTCTTGGCTTCTTAGAATCTGAATATCTTTTCCCTAACTCAGCCATAGCCAGAATCTGCATTGCCTTACTAGGACCAATACCTTTTATTTGTTGAAGTTCTTTTAAGGAGCAATCAAAAAGTTTGTCGAGTCCCTTCTCTTTAATTAATCTATTTGACATGTCTATTACATTTTCACCTTTACTCCCAGTTCTTAAAAATATTGCAAATAGCTCTGCATCACTTAATGCCTCTGGACCTAGTTTGAGAAATCTTTCTCTAGGCCTGTTTTGTTTGGGAAGGTCTTTGATCTTCATATGTTTAGAGAAAATAAAACAATATAAAAGAATTTATGTTCTAATCATTTCCCAACAAACTTAAATATTCTCCCTCCCTCATTTCTCCATGCCCCACGAACCATCCCCTTTTGAACGGCCAAAAAACTGGCTGGAAATTATGTAAGAAATCCTTAAAAACTTAGGAAATTTCTAGAAGTTATGAATAAAGCTATGACTAAAAAACTGGAACTTGAGGAAATAAAAAGAAAGCTAATTCCAATTTTAAGAAAAAATAAAGTTACAAAAGCAGGAATCTTTGGAAGTTATGCTAGAGGGAAACAAAGCAGGAAAAGTGATGTAGATATTCTTATTGAAATAAATGATAGTGTTGGGCTGATTGAGTTTATTAAGCTAAAGATGGCCATTCAGGAATTATTAAGAAAAAAAGTCGATTTAGTCGAGTACAGCACAATAAGACCCGAAATAAGAGAAAATATAATCAGAAATGAAATTTCTATTTTATAATGAAAAGAGAGTTTGAAATGAAAGGCGAAAGAATAGTAACGGGTAAAAGGGGCGAATTAAAGGTGATTGGGAAGCTTCTTGAAGAGGGATTTACGGTTTATACGCCTATAGCGGATGTAGAAGGAATAGATTGTATCATAAAAAACGACAAAGGTAGATTAATAGAAATTCAGATCAAAACAAGGAATGAGGGGGATGAAGATAGGCATTTTAGAGTAAAAAATCTTAAGCCTCACGAAGATTTTTTTATCTGCTGCTATTTAATTGATACTGGCGAGCTTTGGACCATCCCCTCATATACTTTTAAAAAAATTTCTTACACACTCTCAAATGGAACTAGTGGAATAGTGATGAATCAAAGTAAAAGACGGGAACTCTCCGTATACAAGGATGATTTGGGATTAGGTTTATTAAGATTAGGAAGATATAGAGATTCAAACTAAAATGCCCCTACAATATCCAAGTCCATATAATTCTTACACCGAACCAGAAAAACCAAAAAACTGGCCATTGATAATCCTAATCACAATAGGTATTATCATTTTAATTGGGGTAATATTATATTTCGCATTATCTTATGAAAGAAGAATAGACTATGCGGGGATAGAACCACCCTCAAATCTCGTTTATAATAATTCTGGAGAACAAACAATGCCTGCTGACTCTGGTAATGAGTATAATTGTGATACAGACACATATAATTGTGATGATTTCCAAACACAAGCAGAAGCACAAGAAGCCTTTGATCAATGTTCTTCACAGGGTTTTGGCGACATACATCAATTAGATAATGATGGTGATGGAAGGGTGTGTGAAGGGTTGGGATAGAGTTATTTGCCCTTAAAAATTTCTACAGAAAAATATAAATAGGGGGGATCTCACTCTTTTTGCATGAGTATAAAGTTTCCAAGCATAAAAGGATTAATAGTATCCGGTCTCGTGGGGGCGGTAATGGGCATATCCCTCGCGAGAGCGCCCCTTCATTCAGTCGAAACAACCGTTACTTGGAAACATCTGTACAAAACTCCTATTTGTAATGGAAACATTTGTTATGAACGTGGAAATAATGAAGCTCCACAAAAAGGTAAACGCGATACCGAATTTTACGTAATTTCTACCGCAATTCCAGAACCTTGCAAGAAGGGGGTTTGGGTTGGTATGGAAGGTATGTGTAGCGGAGAGTACGGCCGAGCTTTTCTTATAAAGGGTACCGACGAAGAGTTGCACGCTTTGGATGATAGAACTGGGGTGGGCTCTAAAGTGAAGATTCGTTTTCCATTACTCCCCTACAAAAACAGCATAGGGCAAACGGAAGTTGATGCTCAGTATGTGACGCCGCAATTTTAGTTCTTTGTATGTGGATGGCGATGGTGTGGTTTGTGAAACATTGCCACAATAATTCTAATGTCGTAAAGCTTAAATACTACTTGGTATTACATAGTATTATCATGGAAAATATAAGTTTAAAGATGGAAAAGGGTTTTGTGAATGCAATAGAAAAAGTGATGAAAAAACATAATTATATGACAAAAACAGAATTTATTCGGGAATCTATTAGAGATAAAATAAGAAAGCTTGAAGAAAAAGAGATTCTTAATGACAAAGACTTAATGTCACAAATAAAGACAAGTGAAAGAAATATGAAAAAAGGTATAAAATCCAGAAAGTTTGAATATTAGTAGATATTATGGGTTCCTACAGCTTCTATTAGAACTATCTTTTTTTCATTGTTAATATTATAAATCGCTCGTATATTAGAACCCAACCAACAAGCCCATTTGCCCTCAAATCTTCCATGTAACTTATGGGCTCCGTTGTTTTTATAGGGATTTTCTCGCAATTTGTCTAATTTATTTTTTATGTCTCTTCTAGACTCAATATATTCTTTTAATTTCTTCTCTGTCTTTGAGTTTATTGTATGTATTTCGTACATTTCACAACCCCTCAAACGGACTCTTGACCTTTTTTAGTTCTTCTTGACTGATAACAAAGTCTAATCGCGGGTCTTGTGGGACTGAAAAACCTTTTTCTTTTAGAGTGGATCTGATTTCTTTTCTATACCTAAAATCATGCAGCATTTTGTGATGATTTGGGCATAATCCAATTAAATTTTTTAAATCATTATTTTTGTGATTTTCATCTAAATGGTGAAGATCTACTACTTTATCAAATCTACAGACGACACATTTCTCTGTTATTTTTTTATATACTCCTAAATTTAATCCGTACCACTTTTTGATATTATGTGCTTTATTTCTTTCAAGGCTAAAAACAAAATGATAACAGCCGGCACACAATCCTTGAGCGTGATTTGGTTTTAACTTCATGCATCTTTTACATGTTATTGATTTTCTCTTCCAAAAGTATTTTTTATAACAATTAACACAGATTTTTCCTTTCATCCAAGTATTTTCTCTTTTGCAGTTTGAACACGTTCCTTTTTTATGCATTTTATAACCTATCGAGAGGAGATTTTACTTTTTTTATTTGGTCTTGACTAATATGGGTGTAAATTCGAGTCGTTTCAAGATTTTCATGACCTAATAATTGTTGAATAACAAGAAGATTCTCTCCATTTTCTAAGAGATGCGTTGCAAAACTATGTCTTAAGGTATGCGGCGTCACTTTTTTGTTAATATTGGCCTTCTTAGCGGCTGTTTTTATTAGAAGCTGAACATTTCTTGGACTCATTGGGTCTGACTCTGAGAAGATATATTTATTTTTTGGGTGTTTTTCTATCCACTTTTGGAGCTGTTTTGTCATAGAATCTGCTATTCTAAATAACCTATCTTTATTCCCTTTGCCTTGCCTTACCCATCCTGTATTTTGAATGAAGTCGAAATCTTTGGGGGTTAAGTTTACTAACTCGCTAACTCGCACTCCTGAGGAATATAGCATTTTTAAGATTAGTTTGCTCTTAGTATTATCTGTAGCGTCAATTAGGTCTTTAACCTCATCCGGGGACAGGACAATTGGTAGCTTCTTTTCTTTCTTTGGAACTTCTAATTTAACGAAAATGTCTGGCCTGTCTACTACCCTTTTGAAGAAAAATCTTAGACTAGACACTCCCAAGCTTCTTGATTTATTACTGTATCTATCAATTAAACCAGCTAGAAATATTTCCACTTGATCCCATGTTATGGTTTCTGGGTTTTCAATCTGTACTAAAAAGGGTTTGAGAAAAAAGAGGTACGAGCTTATAGTCCTTTTAGCCAATCCTTTTAATTTTAGTTGAGTAACTGTTTTTTGAACATATTTATCCACATTCTCTTTTTGCATAGTAAGATCATGTAAAGCGAAGTTTTTATATGTTTTCGTCTAATCTACATTAGAAGAAGGTTTTACACATAAATCTCGTTTTTATGAGGAAAAGTCTTATTTCTGGTTAACCGCCCATAGTGTGGTGTTTCTTTGGGTGGGCTTTGTTTGCATTATCCAAGAAACATCAAAATTCCAATTATGAGGAAGTAAAATCCTACGAAAAACCTTAGAAATCTTGGAAAAGCCAGCACAAGTATTCCAAATATGATTGAAATGACTGCGGAGCTTAATGTTATAATTGTTGCCATTTAAACTCTAAGGGCCAAAATTATTTAAGCTTTTATGTAATTAAAAACATGTTCACTTAGGTTAACTTAGTGAAATAGGGTACTAATAAATAATAAATTAATTAAAATCTAAATAAATAGGGGTTTATCTTCTTTTTCCGCTGTAGTTTCTCATAAGCTTACCTATACCCATTACCAAAAAGGCCAATCCTATGACTATGCTAACCCAAGCTCCAGTAATCCAAGACATTCCCAATGGGCCCACAAGCCATAGAACTCCAATCAAAGTAACAAGCCAAGCACTTAATTTTGCCATATCACACCTCCTTCTTATTTAGGTTAGGGGGAATGTAATTATAAACCTTTCTCCGTAAGCCCAAAGTTCGCGAGCGGCTTACTCGGTTTTTAGAAAGTGGGCTACGACATATATTATCAAAAGAGATAAAATTGTGATGAAAAGTGAGGTTAAAATGCTTAGAGTTGAGGATCCTTGGATCTTTGTGATGAATTTTACGAAATTTTGAGAAATATCAAAGACTGTTTGACGCCAAGTGAATGCGATTGTGAAGCCTAAGGCTACGATAATTAACATTCGTATCTGCCGTCGAAATTCTCTTTTAAATTGAGACACCTCTCGTGAAAGGCCGTTAATTGAAGGGTACATAGTAATGAATAAATTTTTTGAATTATTAAATCTTGCTATAAGGGCCATTTTTGTTTTATTTTTTATTCTTTTGTGGTTGCAGACAAAAAATTGACGCTAAAAAATTTGTATTTTTTTATTGTTGGGGGAAGGTTGTGCACTTAGGTAGGCTTTGTGCATAGTCGTTATAATTTATTTTTGGGTGTTTATTTAACCAAACAGGTGTTTAAACAGGCTGTTTGGCGTGTTTTTATAGAGGATTTTTCTGATTTTTTGCTGGTTTTTTGTGTTTTCTCCGGAAAATTTTTTGGAATAAATATCTGTTTTAAACTAAAGAGTTTGGTTTTTTATTGACGAAAAAGGAAAAGATTTTTAAATTAGAATATATAATACTTAATATGTTTGAATGGTTATTTGGTAAAAGGGGTGTTGATAGCCTTAAAGAAGACACCAAAAGGGGTTTTGAATCTGTTAAAAAAGATATAACATCTATGAGTGCATGGATCAAACACCTTGATTCTGAAAAAAAATTACAAGGAAAAGAGATAAATGAGATAAAAGACGTTTTGTCGACGATAAATTCTGAAATTGAAGGAATAAAAAATGTCATTTCCATAATGAGTGATCTAAAACCAAACAGGCCGTTTAGAACAACCAAACAGGTGTTTGATAAACAAACAGGTGTTTATGCTGTTCAAACAGGTGTTCAAACAGGTGTTCAAACAGGTGTTCAAACACCAAATTTAGATAAATTTTCAGTAACAGAAAGAGCTATTATTTGGATTCTTTTAAATTCGGATATGAAACTAAGTTATGATGATCTTGCGGCCATTGTTGGAAAGGAGAGATCAACCATCAGGGGACATTTAAATAGGATAAAACAGAAGAGTGAGGGCTTGATAGAGGAGGCAGTAGAGAAAAATGGGAAAAAGAGGGTGTTTATACCTGAAAATATGAAGGAAAAACTCCTCAAAAGACAGAAAGTGAGAGTTAGAAGGGACAAAAATTCAGAGGAAAAGTGAAAAAAGACAGAAAAATAGAAAAATGACGCTTGCTGGAAGGCAGAAAGTGAGAATAAATCAAGATTTTAAGCTCGGAGCAAAAAAGTGAAGATAGGAAAATGTAGTGGTTAAAGCCGGGTTTTTTGTGGTTTGGGGTGTTTTGTAGTGCCTAAATAAACCTTTTTCGGCGAAAAAAGGCATTAAAATTCTAGTGTGGAGTCTAAAAGAATAGTTATTCGGTGTGCGAGAAAGTGAGTTAAATCAGAGGTCTCTTAGTTGTATAATTGTGGAAAGGGATGTTATTCTCTTGAGGTTTGAGGAAACGGAAAGGAGGATTGTTTTGTTGTTTACTCTTTTCTTCTCGACGGGGATTCCTTTTTTTATGAGCCTTCCTATATAGTCTCTAACAGAGCTTTCTGTAAGATTGAGCCTTTTGGCAAGAACCTTATAATCGACGTCGCCGGGCATTTCTTCTAGCTGATAAAGGGTTGAAAAAACCAGCATTTCTTGTGTAGTTAAACGTTTGAATTTAAGCCTGATTTCTTTCTTTATGCTATCGAGCGAATCAAGGATCTTTGCCGCACCATCTATCGGGTCTATTGGGCTTTCAATTAAATGGCTTAAATGGCTAAAATCTTGGTTTTTTTCTGTTTTTTCGTTATTTTTGTCGTTTTGATTAAAATTTAGGGGGGTTTCCTTTATATTTTGGTTAAAATTTAGTGATTTTGGTGTGTTATTTTCTCTTAAAGCGGGCATTTTTTTCTCGCTGTTGTCTGTCTGTCTGTCTGTCTGTCTGTCTGTTGGAACCCCTTCGTTTCCACTGGAAAATGCATTATTTAGGCTTTTTAGAGCCTCTAGGGGTAAGTCATGTGTTGGGTTATGTGTTGGAGTTGTCTTATTCAGATAAAGGTGTGTTGGGTTGGGTTTTTCCTTGGTTTTTGGTATTTCTGCTACTTTTTTATCGAGATTTATCATAATTTCACAGATTTTAATTAACTCTTCTCTTGTTTGAACGAGTTCTTTTCGTATGTAGTTAACTTCGTTGTTAAGAAAATCCATCTCTCTTTTAATTTTTGAAAATGCCTCTTTTACCGGATCCATTGTAAATGTAAGGGGATGTAATATAAAAACTTTAAGATGTTCTAGGACATATATCTGGCTTATTTAGGGTTGTGGGCTCTTAAGATGATTTTCCTGGCTTTATTGGTTGTCTTGGTATGCTTTGTAGGTTTTGTCGCTTAACACCCATCTAGACCTTCTTAGATAGGGTTTGCCTTTTGGGCTTTTTTTGATCTCTAGCACTAAATTCTTTTTCTTTAGGCTTAGCAGAATTTCTTTAGTAAACTCTTCGTCCCTTGCTGCCTCTTTGGCTACGGCATATGTAAACATAGACTTTGGTGAAACAGAATAAAGAAGCGCGAGTATTTGTTCTGAAATTTTCTCTCTCTTTTCTGAAGATATTTTCATAGCAAGAATCGGTAATTAGATTTTATTAACCTTCTTCTTTGTTTTTTCTTGAATTTTAATTCGTTGTTACTTATTTTTCCTTAGTGTGGGAAGAGGGACATGAACTGGAAGATTAAGCTCGTCACAAAGTGTTAAAGCCTTTAAGGCCGACTTTCTCATGACAACATTAACTAAAAGTATTCTAAAATCTTCTGGTAGGTTTTTCTTCTTCCATTGTTTAAGAACTTCGTTCGCTGTTTTTTCGTCGACAGAAAAGAGTACCTTCCCCTGAATTACAACCTTTGCTAGGCCTGGCTCGTAGTTTACTTTGTATTCAAACTTGGCTTCGAGGAGCTCCTCTTTAATCTTTAAGAAAGGTGATTTTGTTTCTTTGATTTCGGGGAAGTCTAATTCTGTGTTGATTTTTATATCCTCTACAGTTTCTTTTAACCTTTCTGCGCTCAACTTAGTAAAATTAAAACCAATGACTTTCATATTACTCTATGATAAAAAGTATTTTTAAACATTTGTCTTCAAATCTGTTTTAAAGTATACTGTGGTGGGTAAGATTTAAGATATATTACAAGGGATAAGAAGTGGTTGATTAAACTAGGTCTTCTTCAGAGACGATGACAAAGTCTCCTATGGCTATTATTGAGCTATATGGAACAAGAAGCTCGTTTGAAGAAGTTCTTTCTAAGTTAAGATTTTTTGTATATGGTGTTGGATCTTTTAACACTATGCTTATTAGTTCTCCTGATTTTGTTTCAAATGTAACGTCTCGAACAAAACCAAGCCTTTTTCCCTCTTTTGTGACTATCATCTTCGCGACAATCGCGCTAAAGGGGTTTTTGTCTCCAGCCATGTAAAACTTAAAAGAAAATAATATATAAACTTTTCTGTGAAATTAAATAGATTTCACAGGCAACAAGTTGTGGTTTTTTCTTGTTTTTTTGTCTGTTTTATGGTAATTTTACCTTGGTTTTTTGATTATTTAGTCTGGATTCTTAATTTTAAAATTGGTTTTTAGACCCGAATTCTTCGTTTTGGCTTTGGTTTTTTAGTTTTGGGTTTTGCTTCTCATCGTTTTTTACTCCCTCTCCCCCTTGTTTCTCATGGAAAGATTTATAAAGAATTTTTTAATTTTTTTATTTATATTATTATTTTATAAAAATTTATATTATATAGTATATATGTTTGTATTATACAATATAGATATAGATATAGATACATTTATTTTTTATAGGTTACTTAAAATTATACATCCTTTCTATATACTCTTTTTTATTCCTTACTTTTTAGTTTAATTTATTCCTTTAACTTAAACCAAACAAAATTTAATTTAAACTATTTGCTTTTTAGCTCAACTTATAATTTTTTAATTTACTATCTATCTACACCCCCTTAGAATATGCGTGTCCTTTCAAAATTAACATAAATTTTAATAAAATTTACAATAAAAACAGATGCCTATTTTAGACAGAAATAATATAGCCCCGAATACAAATAAAATGTCAGAGATATTAAAATTTCAGACCAAATTCAATTAAAACAAGCTGTTTTCCGTCAAAGACTTCAGACCAAATTCAATTAAAGCGGGCTATTTTCCATCAGAAATTAAGGTGTCTTTCTTTTTTAGTGGTTATAAGTGTTTATAATAAAACAAAAGTTTTACCGATAATATTTCCCGGAAAAAAACATTTTCCACAGGAAATAAACGTGTGAGTTAAACAATAGAAATTTACAATTTAATATGGGATCAGAACTAGACAAAATTTTTGAATCTTTTGACGGAAATAGAATTTTCAAGAATAAATCAATTTTACAGGCGAACCACAGGCCAGAAGAGATTCCTCATAGGGAAGACCAGATAAAACAAATAGCATCGATGTTAGCCCCCGTACTAAGAGGAGACAAAACAAGCAACATATTCCTTTATGGGAAAACCGGAAGCGGGAAAACACTTTCTGCATTATATGTTCGAGATGAACTGTTAAAAAGAGCAAAGAAAGACGTTGACTTTAATTTGAGGATAGAGTACTTAAACTGCAAAATGAAAAAAGTTTCTGATACAGAGTATAGAATTCTTGCAGAGCTTATTAAAAAAATGGGAGGAGAAGTTCCAAACACAGGGCTTCCTACAGAATCTGTTTACAATAAATTTATAGAAATAATTGACTCTGAAAAACAATCTTTAGTTTTGATTCTAGATGAAATAGACCAGGCAGTAAAAAAAATATCAAGCGACTTTCTTTACAATCTTACTAGATTAAATTCTGAGCTGTCCAAAACACAGATATGTCTCGTCGGAATAAGCAACGATTTAACTTTTTTAGATGGGCTTGACCCAAGAGTCAGAAGTTCTTTATCAGAAGAAGAAATTGTTTTTCCCCCCTATAACGCGATACAACTCCAGGAAATTTTGAATAAGAGATCTGGGGCCGCGTTTAAAGAAGGGGTTGTTCAGGAGGGGGTTGTACAAAAGTGCGCTGCCTTTGCAGCTAGAGAACACGGAGACGCTCGCCGGGCATTGGACCTTTTGAGAATAGCAGGAGAGCTTGCTGAGAGAGACAACTCAAAAAAAATCTTATTGAAGCATATAGACGAGGCAAATACCAAGATTGAAAGAGACAAGATTCTCGATGTAATAAAAACAGAGCCAAAACAGTTTCAATATGTCCTTCATTCAATTATCAGCTTAAGTGAAAAAAATAATGGAACGCCAATTTTTACCGGCGACGTCTATAATCACTACCAAGAAGTTTGCCTAAAAAATAAGTCAGACATCCTTACACAAAGAAGAGTTTCAGATATTATACAAGAATTTGACATGCTTGGAATTATTAATGTGAGAGTTATTTCAAAGGGGCGCGGTGGGCGAATGAGAGAAATAAAACTCGCAATCGCCAAAAGTATTGTTGAAAAAGCAAAAAAAATAATTGAAGAATCTTTAAATTAAAAACAGACTAAAAATAAAAATGGATGAAAAAGAAATCCTTAAGTTTTGTATTGAACGCGGCTTACTAATAGAGCCGGATGTTCTTAGTTTATTTAATGAGATAGTCGACGATACAGAGTCTGTTAAGCTTATTATAGAGAAAATAAAAAGCCATACACAAAAGAGAATTATAACAAGAAGCTTATTTGAACAAAACAAAGAACAGGTAACCGAGTTTTTTTTAACATTGCCTAAGGAGAACCAAAAGAGCCTAGAAAAACTAAAAATCAAGCTAGGATTGCAAATTGAAATTTCAAGACTTTCACAAGTTCAATCCGAGATACCTTCAATTAGCCAAGCTAAAGAAGATAGGCAGTATAGCGAAGAACAATTAGACGAAACACAGAGCGACGACAGTTTAGAACAAGACGAAGACAGTAGCGTTAAGGTTCTTTTAAAGCCAATTTCAACAAAGAAAAAAATAGAAGTTGATGATTTTGTTAAAAATCTTAGAAACAGGTTCGCTGAGATGAAAAATATCCTACAGGAACACTCAGAGCTTGAGAATCTTGTTTCGATTAACAAACTATCTGGAGGTAAAAAGTTTTCCATAATCGGGATGGTATTTGAAAAGAGAGTTACTAAGAATAGGAATATTATCTTTAGCGTCGAAGATTCAACAGGAAGGACAAAAGTATTAATAAATCAAAACAAACCAGAATTGTATAAGAAAGCAGAAGAAGTTGCTTTGGATTCTATTATTGGATTTAGCGGAAATGGAGACAGGGAAATTCTTTTTGCCAGCAATATTGTTTTTCCAGGCGCCGTGAACCCAGAAAGAAAAAAAGCCCCCGCCGAAGAATATGCTTTGTTTATAGGTGATATTCATTATGGAAGCAACGTATTCATGGAAGAAAATTTTCTCAGATTTATAAATTACGTTAATGGAAAAGTTCCAAATTCTAAAGAAGCCGATAAAATAAAATACATTTTTATTGTCGGAGATCTTGTTTCTGGTGTTGGTGTTTATCCTTCTCAGAAAAAAGATCTTAAGATAGATGATTTAGAAGAACAATTTCGTGGTTTTGCCGAACTTATTGGAAGAATAAAAAAAGACATTAAAATTATTATTTCTCCCGGAAATCATGATGGGGTCAGACTTTTAGAACCGCAGCCAGCATTAGATGAAAAATATTCCTGGCCCCTTTACAACCTCAAAAACGTCATATTGACGGGAAATCCTTCATACGTCAACATTGCTTCTGGAAAGGATTTTTCAGGATTTGATGTTTTAACTTATCATGGATTTTCATACCCTTACTATGCAAATGTTGTTCCAAGCCTCGTTTCTGAAGGCCTTAATTCCCCTGAAAAAGTAATGTCCTACCTTTTGAAAAATAGGCATTTAGCCCCGACTTATTCCTCTGTTCAGGCTTTTCCATCTGAAAAAGACGAGCTTGTAATAAAAAAAGTACCGGATATTTTTGTTTCTGGACACACTCATAAATGTGCTGTTTCTTATTACAATAATGTACTTGTGATTTCTGTTAGTGGGTGGGAGGAAGAAACAGAATATCAAAAGCGAAAAGGAAATACACCTGATTTTTGCAAAGTACCTATGGTAAATCTTAAAACAGGAGCGATAAAAATTTTGGATTTTGAATAAAAATGGAAATCGCAATAAACGGCAAAAATAGAAAAATTGCTTTTGACATAGATGGTATTTTGATTAATTTTCATAACCCCCTTGTTATATTTTATAATAAAAAACATGGAACAAGTTTTAAAGTTGAGGACATAACTACATACGATTTTCCAACAGCATTTCAAACAACTGAGGAACAATTTAGAAGAGACATGAATGAATTTTATAGTTCACCGCTTTTTAGGAGCCTTCCATTAATAAAGGGCGCCCGAAGAGCAGTAAGACAACTCTCTCAAAATAATTTTTTAGGCGTGATAACTTCAAGACCGGATTTTATCTACGAAGAAACGTTAATTTCTTTGAGGAAACATTTTCCAGAGACCTTTTCAGGCGTATATTTTACAAACCACTATGGGGGAAATGGCCCTAGAAAAAATAAGTCAGATTTTTGCCTTGAGCATGGTTATGAGGTAATTGTCGAAGACGTTTTGGAATATGCAAGCGAATGTGCAGATAAGGGGATTAACGCTCTTTTATTAGACAAGCCTTGGAATCAAAACGGTTCTTTGCACCCCCGAGTTCAAAGAGTCTTTAGCTGGGCAGAAATTTTAGAACATCTAAAACAAAAATTAAAATGAAAATAACAGACATCGTTTATGGAGAAGAAGAAATAAATGAACCAATCTTGATAGAACTCATTAACTCCCCACCAATTCAGAGGCTAAAGGAAATTTCCCAGTGGGGAATAGTCGACGAGAATTATCATAAAAAAGGCTTTTCAAGATTTGACCATTCTGTAGGTGTTTTAATCCTTCTTAGAAGGTTAAATGCTAAGATAGAGGAGCAAGTAGCGGGACTGTTGCACGATGCTTCACACACCGCATTCTCTCATGTTATTGATTGGGTTTTTGAAGATTCAACGAACGAAAATTACCAAGATAAAACTCTTTTAAAGACACTTGAAAAAACTGAAATTAGTTCTATTTTAAAAAAATATGGGTTCAGCCCACAAAAAATAGCAGAATTAGAAGAATTTTCTTTGCTAGAACAACCCACCCCAAATCTCTGCGCAGATAGGGTAGACTATTCCTTAAGAGAAATTTTACACATGCATAGTATAGAAGACGCAAAGAAAATTTTTGAAGATTTAAAAAACGTTGGAGGAAAAATTATTTTGAATTCTTTGGAATCTGCAGAATTGCTTGCAAAATATTATGTTTATATGAATAGAAATCATTGGGGCGAAGATAAAGCAAAAGCCCACTTCTATATTTTTGCAAATATTTTAAAAAGGGCCCTAAGTAAAAAAATAATTACTATAGAAGACATGATGAAAACAGACAATGAAATTCTAAACATTTTAAAAAAAAGCAGGGATGAAAATATCATATTCGGATTAGGCTTGTTGAAAAATGGTTTTTCTTTAAAAAAGACAGAAAGCAGGGGTGTTATTTTAAAAAATAAATTTAGATATATTGATCCGGAATTTATTCATAATAATAAGATAGTTCGTTTGTCTGAAGCTTCGAAGGAATACAAAGACATTTTGGATAAAGAAAGGCAATATTTTTCAGTTAAACAAGAATTTTTGATAATTCCAATAAAATGAAAACAAATCAAAGATTTTCATTCATTCGTCAAAGAGCTCCACGAACAGGAAGTTCGCGCCACAGGAGTGCCAAATGAACACACAACAATACCTAAAATCAATAGAAGAAGAAACGAAAAAGATTTATGAAATTGCAGAAGAAGCCAGGAAAAAAGGATTTGATCCCGTGAACAAAGTAGAGATTCCTCTTGCCAGAAGCCTTGCAGAAAAAGTCGTAGGGCTTATTTCTTCGGTATATCCGCAAATGGATGGCTCTGGAATTGTCGAGAGAATTTTGGAACTTGAGAGAAAATGGGGCAAGCTAAACCCGGCTATTTGCCTTCAGATTGCAGAAGAAATCGCGAAGCAAAAATTCTGTGGATTTTCCGGTCTTTTAGAAGCAATTGAAGCGGGCTCAAGAACAGGAATAGCATACATTACTCTTGGTGTTGTCTCGAGTCCTATAGAAGGAATGACTTCAATAAAAATCATGAAAACCAGCGACGGAAAAGAGTATCTGTCACCGTATTTTTCAGGGCCAATAAGAAGTGCGGGCGGTACAGGAGCAGCATTTTCATTAGTGATAATAGATCATCTCAGGGAAATTTTCGGCTATGCAAAATACGATCCTCGAGAAATAGAAGTAAAAAGAACTGTAGTCGAACTCCACGATTATCATGAAAGAATTACGAATTTACAGTATATGCCTACAGACAATGAAACAGATTTCCTTGCAAGAAACATTCCTTTACAGGTCAACGGGGAAGCCACTGAAAAAATGGAAGTTTCTAATTATAAAAACCAGGAAAGGATAGAAACAAATTACATAAGAGGGGGTCTTTGCCTTGTTATTGGCGAAGGACTAGCACAAAAAGCAAAAAAAATTTCCAGGTATGTTTATTCTTTAAGGGAAAAAGGATTTAAGTTAAGTGATTGGGACTTTCTTAATGAATATGTTAAACTGCATGAAAAAAGAGACACCGGCAAAACAGAAGAATCTCCAACATACATTAATGACCTTGTTGCCGGGCGTCCTGTTTTCGGGCATCCTTCAGAGTCAGGAGCATTTAGATTTAGATACGGAAGAGGTAGAAGCTCTGGCTTTAGCGGAGCGTCGGTGCATCCAGCAACAATGGGGATTACAGATTCTTTTATTGCGATAGGAACCCAACTCAAGATAGAGAAGCCAACTAAAGGATGTATTGTGACAACTTGTGATGTTATAGATGGGCCGATAATAAAACTTTTTAATGGAAGTGTGAAAAAGGTAAAAACACTGGAAGAAGCAAAAAGATTTTACAAAGACACAGAAGAAATTATTTATCTTGGTGACATACTTTTTCCTTTCAGTGACCTTGCAAATAGGAATTCTAATTTGATTAAGCCGGGGTATGTAGAGGAAATCTGGGCGCTGGAGCTTAGAGAAAAAAACCCTAGTCTTGAGAATACGATAAACGCCTTTACCTTGAGTTTTGATGAATCTGCTAAAATAAGCAACGAGAATAAAGTTCCTTTGAATCCGAGGCATATTTTTTACTGGACGCAAATTTCAAGCGAGCATTTAGAAGGACTTCTTTACTGGCTGAAAAATTCAAGAGTCGATAAAAAAGTAATTCTCCCTTACAATAAAAAAGAAGAAGAAAAATTCAATGTTGGAAAAAGGGCGCTGGAGCTTTTAGGGGTTGAACATGATGTTGTTATAGAAAATGTTGTAATTAACCATGAGACAAGCAAGGCATTGTTTGCGAATTTGGGAATAAGCCAGGATATTTTAGAAAATGAAAACAATTTAAAAGAAATTATAAACGCCGAGAGATATAAATCTGATAAAGATGAAGATGTTTTAAGTATTATAAACTCTGTTTCTGAATTTGAAATTAAAGACAAGGCAGGAGATTTTATTGGAGCAAGAATGGGGCGCCCTGAAAAAGCAAAGCTAAGAAAGCTTACGGGAAGCCCGAATGTTTTATTTCCTGTTGGAAAAGAAGGCGGCAGACTGAGAAGTGTTCAGGCAGCATGTGAAGCAGGAAGCGTTACCTCTGATTTTCCTGTTTATTTCTGTGAAAATTGCAAGAAAGAAACAATACAAAATATTTGCGAAACGTGTGAAAAACAGTGCATAAAAATGTTTTATTGTTATGAATGCAAAACTACTTTGCTAAATCCATGCGACAAACACGCTGGTTCAAAAGATCATTACTACAGACCAATAGACGCCGCCTACTTTTTTGAAAAGGCAAGAGAAAAACTAGGGCTTTCTCAAAGTGAGGTTCCTGTGCTTGTAAAGGGAGTAAGAGGCATGAGTTCTGAGGGGCATGTTGTAGAACATCTTTCTAAAGGAATTCTTAGAGCATTATTTAATTTACAGGTGAATAAAGACGGGACAATAAGATTTGATGCGACAGAAATGCCTTTAGTTTCATTCAAGCCAAAAGAAGCATTTGTAAGTGTTGAAAAATTAAAGGAAATTGGTTATGATATAGATATTTTCGGTAAGGAACTAAGAGATGAAAACCAAATTCTTGAATTGAAACCGCATGACATACTTTTGCCGTGTCCATCTGAGTCACCAGAATCAAGAGCAGATGAGATTTTTATGAGAATATGCCATTTTACCGACGAGCTTTTAGAGAGTTTTTATGGATTGAGGCCAATGTACAACGTGAAAAAAAGAGAAGATCTTGTAGGAAAACTTGGGGTGTGCATTGCACCGCATAATTGTGCAGGGGTTGTCTGCAGGATTGTTGGATTTTCAAACACGCTCGGGCTTTTCGCGAGTCCGTACATGCATGCTGCAATTAGAAGGGATTGCGTGCATCCGACAACCAAGTTTTTTTATTATAATGAAGATACAAAAGAGATATTTTATGATAATATTGGAGATTATGTTGATAAATTAATCAGTAAAGGAGCCAGAACAAAAAAAATAGATTCTTTTGGAACTATATCTGTTGAAAACAAAGAAAATATATTTGCTGTTGGAATTGACCCAGACACTCATGAACTAAAGAAAAAAAGAATAAGGTATTTTGTCAAGGGGCCAGAAACAAAAGAATGGGTTAAAATAACAACTGCCACTAATCGAGAGTATGTTGTGACCCCAACACACAAATTTATGCATATTGAGAACGGCGAGTTTAATTTTAAAAACGCCAAAGAAGCAAAAGTTGATGATAAAATCCCGATTTTAGAAAACTTCGATTTTGAAACAAGGGTAAAAAATATCAATTTGATTACTTTATTTAAAGAAAAAATTTCAATAGAAAAACAAAAGGAGATATTTGTCGTAAATGGGGGGGATGTTACAGGCCTTGACAAATTTAACATTACGCTGCAAACAGATTTAGATAACTTAAAATTAAGGCACAAGTTTTCTAAGCATACACTACCGTCAAATTTAACAATAAGCCCAGAATTTGCGAGATTGCTTGGGTATTATGCTGCAGAGGGACACTCAAGAACAAATAAATGGGTTTCTCAGGTTTCTTTTAGAATATGCAATAGTGAGATGCAAGACCATATTATTTATTTAATTAAAAAAGTTTTCGGAAGCAGCCCAAGTTTAGGCGAAGAAAACAGCAAGATAACTATATGCAATAAGCTTGTTTACCACTTATTTGATTGTTTAGGCTGTGGAAAGGGCGCTTATGAAAAAAGAGTTCCTAGTTTCATATTTGGATTAGATAAAAGTCTTGCAGGAGAATATCTCTCTGCATTTTTTGAAGGTGATGGCAGTGTAGTAAAAGATAGAAATATTGTTTTTTATTCTGTTTCAAGAAGTTTATTGGACGACACTTCTTTATTAATGAGTAAATTTAAAGTTATTTCAAGATACCTTAAAACAAAGGAGAGATTGCCAGGAAAAACTGTTTTGGAAAGGTATAAAGCGTTAGGAAAAGAACCAAAAAAACACATATTGAATCATTTAGTTTTAGGTGTTTACGATTCTTATCTTCTTTCCAAGTATTTAAATGTTGTAAATAGTTCTAAAAGAAATAAACTCGAGATTTTGAAAGGATGCGAAAACAGATACTTAAAATATAACGGAAAACAAATTTTAATGGCTGCACAAAGCGATTATGTTGAAGACCGTGTAAAAAATGTCGAGATGATTAAAGACAAGGGAAATTCTTATTGTGTTGAAATTGAATGGAAAGACAAAAAAGACAGAAATGTTCTTTGGGGAGAACAGATAATAAATACTAGATGTGACGGCGACGAGGCGGCAATAATGCTTCTTGGCGATGTTCTCTTAAATTTTTCAAGAAAGTTTTTGCCTAGTCATCGGGGAGGAACCCAAGATTCTCCATTAGTTTTAAACGCGAAGATCGATGCTGGCGAGGTGGACGATCAGATACTTGATTTTGAGCTTGTTAACGAATATCCTCTTGAGTTGTATAGGGCAGCTGAACAGAGAAAGCATTCTTCTGAAATTAAAGTTTATGATGTGAGAACGGCTTTGAAAGAAGGAAAAGACCCATTCATAAATATGGGGCACACGCATGAAACTTCAAACATAAATGAAGGAGTTGTTTGTTCGAATTATAAACTTCTTGCCACCATGCAGGAAAAAGTCCAGCGGCAAATGGAGCTCGTCGAAAAAATCCGCGCTGCAAATACTTCTGATACAGCAAGATTAGTGATTGAAAGACATTTTATCAAAGACATGAGGGGAAATCTGAGGAAGTTTTCTATGCAGGAATTTCGCTGCGTTGCCTGTGGAGAAATTATGAGGCGCCCGCCGTTGTCTGGAACATGTATAAAATGCAATGGAAAGATTATTTTCACAACAAATGAAGGCGGAATAAAAAAATATCTAGAACCTGCTTTAGCCCTCGCAAAGAAATACAATCTTTCAACGTATATTATACAAAGCCTTGAACTTACAAAGCGTCACATAGACTCTGTATTTGGAAAAGAAGCCGAAACCCAGAAAGACTTGGGGAAGTGGTTTTAAAACTTCAGCCAAAAGAAATTTAAAGCTTATTATTATTATTATTATTATTATGAGAATACAGAAGAGACCGGTTTTTATATTTCTTTTTTCTTTTTTATTTATTCTATTAATTTCTTTATCTCAAGCTAAAACATATAGGGGTGTTGGAGAATATAATCTTTTTCCTGGAGACGTAATTAATCTTAATGAAGGATATAGGGTTAAATATTTTAGTTATCAGGAGAATGTTCAGTATTATGTGTTAGGGGGAGTATCTGCGACAGATAATTTGGCTACAATAAGCCTTTTTACTAAAGAAGGTAATATAGATTATTATGGAGATAGCATTCCTGTTGCCAATCTTTATTCAAAGGAAGAAGGAATAAGAACCTTCACTTCTGGTTTTCATTTTACAATCCAACCGCTTCAAAAAGGCAGTAATAAAGTTACCCTTGAAGTTTCAGAGGGAGCGTTATACTCTTGTACAGATACTGATGCTTACACTATTGGGGATACTGCCTTAGAATTAGCAAGTGGAAATTGGGGCAGAAATTATTATAAAGAGGGCATTACGACAGAACTTTCAGAAGATAAGGAGGGGATTCATGAAACTAAGAGGACTGATACCTGCCTGAATGGGGGTCTAACAGAATATTACTGTTCCGGCGGTCTTTTATTGACAGAGAAAAAACCATGCACATGTAAAGAAGATGGAAGCTGTGAAGAAGGCTCACTTCAGTTTATTGATTCTGTTAAAGAATGGCTTGGCAAGCTATTTGGTAGTATAAATTAAATTCTAAATCATCAAATAAAAAACAATTGTTGGCAGAAGCAAACAACCCATCATATTAATCCTTGAAACGCCAAGCATTATACAATAAATACCAGTGGCTGCTGAAATGAGCAAAACAAGGAAACCAAAAAAACCAGAAATAAAAAGAGTTACGATAGACATTATTACAAGAACTGAATAAGACACTTTTGTGTAATTTGCTTTTTCAAGAATTAAAAGAAATTTTTTAGATAAAAATTTTACTATAAAAAATGAAGCAACCCCTGAGATTAATGCAACAAGAACAATTAAAACAAAGACATTGATTTCTGGAACGCCAATAAGCTCTTTTATTACTGCTGCAGAGCCGGTTCTAGTTTTTGATATTAAAAACAAGGCTAGAAAAGAAAAAGACATTGCTAAAATGTTGATAACACCGAGCATAAATAAGAATTCTTTTTTATCTGCCTTAGCGAATCTATTTCCCATTACTGCAATCTGTCCGCTGCTCAATGCTGGAAAAAATAAGCTTAACGGCGAGAAAATAGTAGAAGCTAAAATCGGCTTCAGTTTTTTTACTTTAACTTTTTTATTTGGACTTTGTTTCCCTATTTTTGTTTTTGATTTTATGCTTAAAAGAACACTTGATGCCCCAAAAAGCCCTGTAAGAAGAGGAACTAACGGTTCTTTTAAATCAAGGTTTAAAACAATTAAACCGAGAATTCCGGAAAGGGCAAATGCCAATAGAGCAGAGAATTTTCTTTTTTCGCTGAAGACTACATTCAAAGAAACAAGAATCAAGACAATAGGAATTATCTTTTGAACTGTTGTGCCAGCGCCAGAGAAAGCTTTTGCAATTAAAGATAAGGGAAAAATCATTAAAACAAAGATAAAAAGTCCAATTAAACAGCCAAGAGCTGCAAGGTTTACTGCTTGGAATCCTAGGCCTTGCTTTAACATTTCGTGTCCAGGCAAAACAGAAAGCTCTGTTCCGCTTTCCGGAGCTCCTAAAAAAATACTTGGTATGAAATCAATGAAAACATGAGTTATCGACATAGAAACTATGAAAACAATTAGATAAATTGGGTTTATTGCTGCTAGGATAAACAAAGACGAAGAAGCAATCAGAGTTCCTATCATGTTTATATGAACTCCGGGGATTAAACCAGTGAAAATTCCCACGAGAACTCCGAAACACAGAAAAAGAATTATTTCAATTAGCATCTAAGCACAAAAGTTTTTTATTTTATATTATTATATGCTTTGGAGTTTATAATTAACTTATTTTAATTGCAATAAACCTGGTTTAGTCAATATAACAGCTGAAAATGAGTTCCCAAAATATTCCAATAATTTTATAAACGTTTATTCATTAAAAGCATTTATGCATAAAAGAGGCATATTAATTTTAATCCTATTTTTTGCATTGTTTTCGATAGTAGCTACTTCTGCACAAGAAGAAACAACAAACGATACAGATACAAATAACACAGACATAACTACAGAAGTTGATACAGAAACCGGCGTCGAAGTCGACGCAGAAGTCGAATCAGATATTATTTCTGAAGTTGAGTCAGAATATCAAGATGCAGAGCTTGGAGCAGAAGCAGGAACAACTCCGGATAGCGCTCTTTATTTTATTGATGAGTTTTTCGATAGATTTGGCGACGACTTAAATGTAAGAGAAGAAAGAATCGCGGAAATAAAAGAAATGATACAACAAGGAAAAGTTGAAGAGGCTCGTGAAGCGCTTAACAGTTATTTGGCCCTGGCAGAAAAGCTTGAAACAGAAAGCGATCCAGACAGAAGAGATGATACAAGAAGAAGTGCTGTGGCGATTAGAAATGCGGTAAATGAACTTGAGTCAGAAATTCCCGAAGAATTTAGAGAGGAATTTGTCGCCGGAGTCCTGGAATCAGAAGAGGGAATCATTACTGCCGCTGAAATTTCTTCTAAGATAAAAGAACTTTGTGAGGAGCTTTCAAAAATCGACCCGATGGAATACTCTAGAGTTTGTTTGACAGGAGAAGACTCCCCAAACTGGCATAAAAAGCTTGATAAAAGATTAACAGAAGGACAAAGGCAAGAAGCGAAATTGTTTGGAGATATCATGAGCCAATGTTTTAGGACAGCTGGACAAGAATGCAGATGTGAAGAAATTCCATTTCAAGAGTTTGCAGAAATGTGCTCAATAGCTGCGCCATTAGCAACAGCCTGCGAAATTGAAGGAGATGAGGAAGCGTGTGAACAGATGGATAATTTAGAAATGCCTGAACTTCCAGAGCATTTACAAGATATTATGGATAGTTTGGAAAATGATGTGTCAGGGTCTCAAATTGATTTACATATGCCTAGAGAATGTAGAGAAGCAGGCGCAACGAGTCCAAAAGAATGCATGAAAATAATGATTCAGACAAATGCTCCTGAAGAATGCCGCGATGCCCTTTTAGAGGCAAACCCTCAAAATGAGAGAGAAGCAAGAAAAATTTGCGAGAAAATCATGTTTGAACAAAATGCACCAGAAGAATGCATTGAAAAAGGATTGACGAACCCAAGGGAATGTGGAAAATTAATGTTTCAATTGAACGCTCCCCAAGAATGTTTAGATGCTGGCTTGACTGGCGAAACAAGAGGCGATGAAAAGAAATGCAGAGAAATCATGGACGCACAAGGAAGAGGTGAAGGACGCGAAGGCTTTAGAGGACCTGGCGGAGGATTTGGGGGAGGAAATTGCCAAGGAATACAAGATCAGATGGAAAGATTGAAGTGTTATGATGGCGCTTCACAAGGCGCCCAAGAACATAGAGAAAATTTTGAATCAAGATTCAGAGAAACACAAGACGCACAAAGACAATGCGCAGAAAAATGTTTAAGCCAGGGATCTGCATGGGACTTCTCTAACGGACAATGTAATTGCCGAGCTTCAGAGCGTTTTGACGATAGTCAGTTCAGAGATCAATTTAGAGAAGAACAACAACCGCCACCAGAATTCCAGCAGCAACCGCCTCCGGAATTCCAACAACCACCATCAGAATTTACACAACCCCCTACAGAATCGTCAGGAACAACTTCTGGCGAGGGAACAACTACTCAAACAGAATCGACAACAACGTCGGAATCATCAGGAACTTCTAGTTCTTCTGGCGAAGGCTCAGGCAGTATAACTGGTTCTGTAATTAGTGGTAACGGCTTTTTGGATTATTATTTCAAATAAAAAGATTTAATAATTAATCTCTTTTTGGTTTTATATTAAAATGGCAATGAGTGTTGAAGAAAGGTTTGAGTTGATTAAGAGAAATACAGAAGAGATAGTCACAGAAGAAGAGCTAAGGAATTTATTGAAGACTAAGAAAAATCCTAGAGTCTATTGTGGGTATGAACCAAGCGGACCTTTGCACCTCGGGCATTTTGTTACAATTACCAAACTCATGGATTTACAGAAAGCAGGGTTTCAGATTGTGATTCTTCTTGCAGACATTCATGCTTTATTAAACCGGAAAGGCCAGGAAGAACAAATAAAAAAAGAAGTTGAAAACTGGAAAAAAACAATAAAGGCAATCGGAATAAAAACAGAAATTGCAATAGGAAGCGATTTTGAATTTAGCAAAGAATATCAGCTTGATGTGATGAGGCTTGCACAGGATTCAACGATTAATCGTGGGTTAAGAAGCATGCAAGAAATTGCAAGAGATGTTGAAAATGCAACGATATCCCAACTTTGGTATCCTTTAATGCAGGTTGTTGACATAAAACATCTAAAGCTTGACGTGGCTCTTGGAGGTTTGGAGCAGAGAAAGATTCATATGATTGGCCGAGAAATGAAAAAAACTTTGAATCATGGTTTCATTGCTTTACACACACCTTTAATAACTTCTTTAAAAGGGCCCGGACAGAAAATGTCTAAAAGTATTCCTGGCTCAGGAATAAGTGTTACAGATTCTCTTGATGAGATTAAGAAAACGATTAAGGGTGCGTATTGCCCTGAGAAAGAGATTAAGGAAAATCCTATTCTGCAGATTTTGAGACTAATAATTTTTCCAAGATTTGAAAAAATAGAAATTAAAAGGCAAGAGAAATTTGGAGGAAATCTAAATTTTTCAAATTATGAATCTTTGGAAAAAACTTACGCTTCGGGTAAGTTACATCCTTTGGATTTGAAAAACTGCGTTACAGACTATCTTTGGAAGGTAATTGAGCCAATAAGGAAAAATTGGAAATAATTAACGCGTCTTAAACTCAATAGTATCCATGTCTTTTAGTTTATGCTGCAAACCGACTATTTGCCCAGGGAATTTTGAACTTGGCCCCCAAATCCTGGTTTCCTTAAGAAAGGAAAGATTTTTCAGAATTTTTTGCGCAATATCTTTTACAGTTGAATCTTTTTCCAAAATCATTGGTCTATCTGACGGCGTCTTATGCGTTGGTTCTTTTGTGAATACTCTTATCTTGCCGAAGCCACTAAAAAGTTTCTCTTTTAATTCATTTAGATTTCTGTTTATATCTAAAATAATGAAATTATATTTTTTACTTTTAAGTGTTGCCTCTATTTTTCTAAGCTCTTCATAACTTTTTCCAAAACTGTTGAAAGCTATTATTCTTTTTCCAACAGATCTTTCTAAGCTGGATTCTATTTCTTTTATCTGGTTCATGTCTGTTACAAGAATTAGGATTACGTCTGCACTGTTTGCCAAGCCTTTGTCATAATATTCTGAACTGAAAGCCGGAACTTCAATTATTTGGATTTTAGTTCCTAAATAGTCAGTTATTCCAACAACTGGCCGTTTTGTCGTGAAATTATATGGTGTTATTTCTGGGGAAGCGTTTGTCAAAGCCTTTAGGAGAGACGATTTTCCAGAGTTTGTGAAGCCGATAATCACGGCTTGCATTTCTTCTTTTTTTATTCCAGATTTAGAAGAAGCTTTTCCACTTTTCTTAATCTTTTCTATTTTCTCTTTTAGTTTTATATATCTTGTTTTTAAATTTGCAAGCATCTTCTCTGAAGATTTGTGCTTGGGGCATTCTCTAATCATTTCTTCTAGCCAACGCAACTTCTCGTCATTAGTTTTCGCTTGAAAGAACATTGACTGCGCTTTCAGATATTGCGGGGATTGGTTTGTTGAAGCCATACATATTTTAAGTTTAGAATTATTAATAACTTTTTGGTATGATTAAACTATTGAATCTCTGTTTATCATCACAAAAACTCTTGGTTTAAACTCATTAGATTTTTCACACGTAACGAGACCGACAACAGCCTCGATTAAGCCTTTTCCCGGAGCAGGAGCACGAATAAATTTATGCATCCCATCAAATATCAATTCAAATCTACTTCCGCCCTTTCTTCTTGCTTCTTCAGTATAGCCCTTACTAAATCTCAATCTTTCAGGGGTTATTTCTCCCCAAACCAGAGATTCTCCATAGGTATCTAAACACCTGCCTCTAAATACTCCTTGGCACCGATTTTCTTGTATATTTTCAAGAAAGAGATGAAAATAATTTCCTTGCTCTGGAAGTTTTTCAACAGGACATGGATACCTACATAATTCCTCAATGCTAACGGGCTCCCAAGAACCAACATAATCAGGACGCGCCATAGAATTATATTTCTTAAACCCTTATAAAGATTTATTTGCTTTTTTGTATACAATGGATAAAGAGCGGCTGATAAGCAAAATCATGGAAAAACCAGAGTTAAGAGAAATTCCAATAGAAGATGTTGAAATGGCTATTTCTCTTTGCATCAAAAAAGATAGTTCAGATGAAGAAGTTATATCTCGTGCCAGGAAATTACTTCATGATGTGTATGGGGCATTTGGAAGTAGAAAGCTTCTTGTTCAAGGAAAGAACAAGGAAAGAGATCCTGAATGGATTTTAAGAAAGCATTTATCCACCAGGGAGAGGCTGCCCCACTATAACACGATTTATAGCAGGATTTTAGGAAATTTTAAAGGAACTATTTTTGATTTAGGTGCAGGCGTCAATGGATTTTCTTTGGGTTTTATCCCAAAAGTCAAATATGTGGGCATTGAAGGAATCGGACAGCTTGTTAATTTAATGAATAATTACTTTCATACACAAAAGAACGTTAATGCCAAGACAATTCATTTAAGCTTATTCCAGTTGGAAAAAATAAAGAACCTAATAAAAAAAGAAGGAAACTTGTCCAAGCGTGGCCAAGTTAAAGGAAAGAAAATTGTATTTTTATTTAAGGTGCTTGACTCTCTTGAAATGTTAAAGAAAAATTACTCTAAAGAACTGCTTCTTGAAATTTCGCCTTTAGTTGAAAGAGTTGTTGTAAGCTTTGCCACAGAAAGTTTTAACAAAAGAACAAGATTTAAAGTAAAAAGATACTGGCTTATTAATTTTATTCAGGAAAACTTTAAAATAACTGATGATTTTGAGATAGGAGGAGAGAGGTATATTGTGTTTGAGAATAAAAAATGAAACCAAAATTTTATCGTAAAGTTCTAAAGAATGGCATGACAATAATTTTTGAAAAAAGAGAAAACCCTGTCGTCAGCGTCGCGTTTGCGGTAAGATACGGAGGAATTAACGAGGCTTCCCACGAAAAAGGAATTTCTCATTTTATTGAGCATCTATTGTATAAAGGAACTCCCATAAGAAACTCAAGACAGATTGCGGAAGAAATAGAAAGAAAAGGTGGCTTGCTTAATGGTTTTACCGATGAAACAGTAACTGCTTATTGGTGTAAGATCCCAAGCAGGCATCTTGATATTGCTTTGGATGTTTTAGGCGACATGGTAAAAAACCCCTTGTTCGATGAAGAGGAATTGGAAAAAGAAAAGAAGGTTATTTTTGAGGAAATTAAAATGGGCAAGGATAACCCCTCTAATCATTCATTTAAAGAAATACAGCGCCTTCTCTATAAAGAACCTCTTGGCTCTCCTCTAATTGGAACAGAAAAAACACTGAAATCTTTAACAAGAAAAAAAATATTGGAGAGATTTCAGGGTGTTTACGGGCCAAATAATATGATTTTGTGCGTCGTTGGAGATGCAGATTTCAAAGATATTGTCGATTTTGCAGAAAAGAATTTTAGCGGCAAGAAGGAAATAGCATTCAAACACAAAATAGTCAAAAGAAACGGCTCCAAAATAGAAAAAAGAAAAGGAATAGATCAAGCAAATCTTATTTTGGCATATCATTTCCCTACGTCTGACAAGAAAATAAGCCACGCAGCTAATGTTCTTAATGTTCTAATGGCAGGAGGAATGTCTTCCAGACTTTTTCATGAGATTAGAGAAAAAAGAAATCTGGCTTATGCTATAAAAGGAGAAAGCGTTATTCTTCGTAATTTTTCTTATGGGTTAGTCTATGCTGGAACGAAAAAAGAAAACGTTCAGTTAATAAAAAAAATAATCCTTGATGAATTTAGGAAAGTTTCAAAAGAACTTGATGAAAAAGAGCTAAATCAGGTTAAAGAACAGATGATAGGAAATTACCAGATATCTATGGAAGATTCCCAAAACCAGATGGTTAACCTTCTCATGCATGAAATTGACAGAAATGCAGAAGATGCTTATGAATTTGAGAAAAACATAAGAAACGTTAAACTACGCGATGTAAAAAACTTGGCAAAAATTAAGAAGTATAGTTTTTTTGCTTTGGTGCCTAAATAAGCGGACTTAAATTTATAAATTCCTTTTGTCTTTGATGAAAAATGAACAAGAAACTTTTGCTGCTGATTCTTTCAGACGTTTTAATATTGAGCAGCTTCGGGCTTTTGGCGCCGATATTTGCTATTTTTATAACAGGTAGTATTCAAGGAGGAAGCATAGTTGCCGCAGGCCTTGCAACGACGATTTTTTTAGTTGTCAAGTCTGCTGTACAGCTTCCTTTATCAAGATATTTTGTTGACAAAGAAAAACATAAGACAAGATCCCTTCTTCTTGGAACTTTTTTGATTATTACCGTTCCTTTTATTTACTTTTTTGCAAAACATGTTAACACTATCTATCTAGCTCAAGCAGTTTATGGACTTGGAGCGGCATTAGCTTATCCGGCATGGTTCACTCTTTTTACAAGTTATATTGATAAAAAGCATAAAGGATTTGAGTATACTCTATGGAGTACTGGTGTTGGGGTTGGCTCTGCTCTTGCGGCATTTTTTGGAGCAAAAATTGCAGAGCTTTTAGGCTTTAGAGTTTTATTTTTCTTTGTGGGTCTTATAGCATTTTTGGGTTTTTTGATTCTTATAGTTCTTGATAGGATTGAAATGAAAAAGAAGCCCCAAAAAATTCGAAGAGTTAGAAAAAGAAAATGAGAGCTTTTGTTGCAATCGATATTCCACAAGAAGTAAGAAGAGAAATTATAAAAATTCAAGCCGCCTTACCGGAGCTTAAAGGCAAAAAAACAGAACAAGAAAACCTACATCTTACTTTGAAATTCCTCGGCGAAGTTGATGAAAAAGATATCGAGCAGATAAAGAAAAAATTAAAAGAAATTAAATTTAACAGCTTTGAGACAGAAATTGATTCTTTAGGCATTTTTCATCCAAAATTGATAAGAATAGTTTGGCTTCACATGAATAATTGTGATGCGTTGCAGAAAGAAATTGACGAAAAACTTTCTCCAATTTTTGAACCCGAAAGAAGATTTATGTCACATTTAACAATAGCTAGAGTAAAAAGCATTAAAGATAAAAATATCTTTTTAGAGAAAATTAAAAAAATCAAATTTGATAAAATAAAGCTTAAAGTTAAGAATTTTAAATTGAAGCGGTCAAAGTTAACTAGAAATGGTTCGGTTTATGAAGATTTGGAGATTTATGATTTAGTATAGCACATAAAAGAAATATTTTTAAACTCTCTCTCTAGTTGAGAGATGGGAATAGCAAAAGTATTGATATACATAATAATTCTTGGCGCAATACTTAATATTTATGTTGGTTTTGCTTCGCCTAATCTTCCAATTATAGGGCAAACAACTGGTGACTTTTTTGACATAATACTTGGAGTCGTTATGACTATACTTGGGTTTTTAGCACTTAAAAATGTCCAGTACCTTATGCCCCCGCGTTAGTAGATTACCTAATTTTTTCTTCTTAAAAATTTATATCAACTCAATAAAAGAAATATTTTTAAACTCTCTCTCTCTTGATAGGGGATGGGAATTTTTACTGGACCATTCATTGTAGTTGTTGGAATATTTATTCTCCTCCTTCCTTATGCTGATTTCGCGCCAGAATTTCTAAATTTTTGTGTAATCTCTGGAACATCTATGATTCTAGTCGCGATAGGAGTAATTATAATATTGGTCGGAGCTTATATTTCTCATAGGCCAAGATTCTACCCCCCACGTTAAAAAGAAAATATTTTTAAACTCTCTCTCTCTAGAATGTTATGGGGAAAATTTTTGGGGTTATTCTTATTTTGATTGGAGTCGGTGTAATGCTTCTCCCTTTTGGAATTTACCAAGGTATTTTTGGGTACAATGACTCAACACCTTTTTTTGAAGATATGAGTACCATGTGGTTTGTGATAATAGGTGGGGCCTTACTCTTTATTGGCATTGGCGTATACATGAAGAAAAAATACCCTTATGCCTATCAGTGATATTAAAACTTAATATGTTCCTCAATTAATAACCACGCTCAATTATTTCTCTCACGATTTTTGCCCTCTTCCCTAAAATCTTCTTAAGCTCTTCTTCAGGAGCATTAATTATACCTTGTATTGTCTTGAATTCTTTCAAAAGCTTTTTCGATGTTTTTGGACCAATGCCTGGAAAGCCCTCGATTATGAATTGCATTTGTTCTTTTTTATTTAATGTCTTTTTTCCCACATTTAATGGAAGCTCTTTTGGTTTTCTTTTTGCCAGAACAGAAATGAATTTTGCAGTATCTGCATAGTCTTTTGTGAAGATTATGGGAACTTTGTGGTTTAATAAGATTGAAAGCAAGAATCCACGCACAGAATTAGGATGCATTCCTATCAGACTTTCCGAATCAGTATAAAGCTCTTGCTCGTCAATGCCTTCTATTATAAGCAAACGATTTTCATACTGTTGAAGTTCTTCAAGCTGATTTAAAAGCCGTCGATTTATCATAGAAGAAATGAAATCAGAGACTGTTTTTCTTTCCACCACAACGCCGTTTATAAGATAGTCCCCGACTTTTAATGTTTGAAATTCAATCTCGAGTCCTAAAGAAACAAGCTCTGAACTTACAAGCGAATTTTTCTCCCTAGAGTCTATTAATATCTTGGGCTTTTCAACAGTTTTGGTTGTTGTTTTTCTTGAGAAGATGTTAAATATTGTTTTCATGGCAATCTTTCTTGATTTTCTGATTTTATCTTTTTAGAAAAACCCTCTTTGATAGAATGTATTGCAGAATGCATTTTCTTTTCTTTTGATTTTGATATATAAAAATATGCTTCGTCACGGGTTTTTCTTGTTATTAGCATAATTATTTTTCCTTCTATTAATCTAGCTGTTCGTCCACCACGCTGTATTGTTCTTATTGCGCTTGGAACAGGTTCATAGAAAACCACAATATTAACCTCAGGAATATCTAGCCCTTCTTCTCCGATGCTTGTGGCACATAATACATTTATTTCTCCAGAAGAAAATTCGTTAATAATCTGCTTCTGTTCTTTTTGACTCAAGCCGGAAACTTCCTTTATTTTAGTTTTTTTGTCTGCTTCTGAATCTGTTTTTTTTGCCTGTCCAACAAAAACCTTTGATTTAATTCCTGAAATCTCATTTATTTTTTTGGAAATAAACCTCGCTGTTTCCCTAAACTGCGTGAAGACAATTATTTTTATGTTTTCATTTTTTTCTTTTTCAGAACTTACTAATTCGATTAGCTTCAGGACTTTTGGGTGTTCTAAATCCTTTGTAAGAAGTTCATTTGATTTCATAAAAACATAGTTGAATTCTGGTTTGGAAACAAGCCTTACAATACCTTTACTTTCTTTGCTTGCGGCTCTCCTGAATAACTCCCTTAGATATTTATTGAATCCAAGATGGGTTTGCGTTTCCAAGAGTTCTATGGCATGCTGTATTTTTATGGCCTGCGCACATGCGCTTGATGATAACATGTAGTTGAAATTTCTGTTGCCTTGAGCAATTCTTAAAAAAAGTTTTTTCTGGAGTTTTATGAGCTCTGTTTTTGTTGGCATACCGAAGAAAACCTTTCTATTCCGCAATTCATCTACATAATTTTGAAAAAGACGCAGCAGAGCCTCTCTCATTTTTAGAAACTCTTCAGGAAGATCGACCATTATTTTTTCGAATTTTAATTCTTTAAGATAGGTTTTCACGTCAGAGCTTTCCCTTGTGCGAAGTTCTACAGCCTCTATGAAAAGATTTTTGCATATCTCTTTAATCTTACTTGCTTCAGAACCAGGAGAAGCAGTCATTCCCAAAATTCTTGGATTTTTGGATTGTTCCTTGTATTTCTCGGCCACATATCTGTAATCATAATTATTTATGCACCTATGAGCCTCGTCTTCAATAAGAAGGCAGACGCCGTTTAAGTTGTAAAGATTTTTTTTCAAGTCATTACCAATGCATTGCGGCGTTGAAAAGACAATGTCTGCTGTCTGCCATATTTCCTTTCTTTTTTCTGGATTTACGCTGCCGGTGAACAACTCCATGCCTGCAAAAAGTTCTGTAAGATTTTCTTTAAAATATCTTAAATGCTGTTCTGCAAGAGGGCGCGTTGGTGCAAGAAAAAGAACTTTTTCTCCAGGGAAAGATTTCATGCGTTCGATAGTAAGCATGAGTGCTATCAGCGTTTTTCCAAGTCCGGTGGGCAACACGACAAGGCAATTCTTATCTACACATATATCGAGAATTGCCTTTTGATATTCTCTTGGGGTTGTTTTTTCTAAAAATTCCATTTTACCTCTTTAAACGCGCTAAAGAATTTGGGAGTTTCGGTTTAAATTCTTTTATATCAAGAAAAAAGCGTAAGCCAAACCGATTAATGTAAGTGCTGCGAGGAAGCTCCATAGAATTATGTTTCCGAAGAAAACTTTATTGCCGTCTAAGTCAGAAAAAGGAAGCATGTTGAAAAAAACATAGAAAATGCTCAGCCTTGAAAATTCAGAAAAGCCGAGAAGATAACCAATGAATGCGAAAAAGAGGTTTGCAAGAATCCCAACAGCGGCAATATACCCTATATGGGCTTCGGTCATTTCTGAATAAGAATAAAGTCCGTGACGCTTGGCCGCACGGTAAGTTGTGGGTTTCACTTCAAAAACGAGAGAAGCCATCCAAACTACTCTTCCAAAAGTCAAAATAGCGAGTATTATTGGAAAGAAAATTCCGGCAGGGAAAGGTTTTTTTAGATATTTATCGGGTTTAAATCCGTATCTTTGTATTTTCCATATATCGACTTCTATCTCTGAATCGAGATAAAAACTCGCGATTTTTTTAGCTGCTGTATTTATTAAAATGATCAAGAAAACAGATGCAAGAATAATAAGTAAAACGCTTACGCCTTTTGCAAAACTGAGTGTTAGGGCAAGAATGACTGTTGCGATTAAAATTACAAGGACTTCTTTAGCGTTTAGCATGTTTTAGTCACGTATAATTTTTTTATAAAGTTTGTCATGATTGGTTTATATCATTATTTCCTTATTTTTCCGGGTTCTTTTTTAGATTTTTTACTGGTTTTTGTGCTTATAATTTCCTCGGTAATTATAACATTGAATTACGGAAAAGTATTTAAATAAGTCTGATTGAATTTTATTATGAGAGTAAGAAAAATAACAGAGGTTCTTGGCGCTAAGGTTTATACTGATTCAGGAGAATATTTTGGAGAAATTGAGGAAGCCAACCTGCAGGAGAATAAGATTGACGGCTGGCGCATAAGAGTTGGCGGAAGTGTTATGTCTCTTATTGGCGGAGCCAGAGGTGTTATAATTCCTCACCAGTTTGTTAGAGCGATAAGCGACGTCTTTATCATAAACAAGTCAGCTCTTCCTAGCCCTGAATCTGTCGGAATGGAAGAAGTAACAGAGATGTAAGATTGAAGATACAAGAGTTACCGGTTTTTGATTTTGAAGACTAATTCAAATAAATTCTAATTGGGTACAAACGAGATTTATATTGAAGTAAAAATAGCGGTTTTACTATATTAACTTATCTTTGCGTAACTCTAAACTCTAACTTAACTACATCTTTTTGCAATAAACAACAAACATCAAAATATTTAAATAGACTTTTTTACTTCTAATTAGATAAATACTATCGGGATTTTTATAACATACAAGAAAAATGGTTGAAACAATATTACAGCATTGGATTTTTTCCAGCTTCGTTTTCCCCTTTCTTTTGATATTTTTCATAGCTTTCGGAATCCTGGAAAAATCAAAGCTTTTTGGAGATAATCGTAAACAGCTTAATGCGCTTATTGCCTTTGTAATTGGCTTGATTTTTGTCGGAGCTGTCTTTCCTAAATTAGTTGTCGGAAACCTTATTTTATTTTTGACAGTTGCAATAGTTGTCATGTTTGTTGGGCTTCTGCTTTGGGGATTTGTTGCTGGCGAAGGAGGATTGAAATTTGGAGATGCTCCAAAAAATTTAAAATATCTTATCGGAATCGTTATTCTTATTGCTGTGGTAATTGCAACATTGTGGGCTACAGGAGTCGAAGGGAATCTTCTTGATTTTTTATTCAGGCAAAAATGGAGCACAGAATTCTGGACAAATTTCGCCTTTGTGGCTGTCATAGTAATTGCTTTGGCGGCTGTTCTGAAAAAACAAGCTGCTTAAGATTTTAATTGTTATAATTTTATTTCGGTGATTAACATTTAAATTAAGAGCTTTGGCAGTTTCTTAGATTAGCAATTTTATTCTATATAATAAGCGAACGAAGTGAGTGTTGGCACTTAAATCATCATATTACTAAATCCCCGAAACATATTTAATCAAAAATCGGGTTTTTTCAAAAATACTTTTCTATACTTTAGTCTCGAAAACTATTTAAAGAATATTTGACAATTGATGTTATGATTTCAATAGGTGATGTTCTTATGTTTCAGATTGGCGGTTACTATGGCGGAAGCATAGGAAATATACTGCTTTCTTGGGAACAGGCAGGATTTTTTACTTATGTTCTTCCTTTCTTATTAATATTCGCAATTACTTATGGGATTTTATCAAAAGTAAAAGTTTTTGGAAGTGAAGCTAAAGGAATCAATGCAGTCATTGCAATTTCAGTTGGTTTACTTGCATTACAGTTTGATTTTGTGCCTATTTTCTTCGCTGAGATTTTTCCTCGGCTAGGTATTGGGCTTTCTGTTATATTGGCACTGTTTATCTTAGTTGGACTTTTCTTGCCGGCTCAAAGCGAATCTGTTTCTAACTGGCTTTTACTGGCTGTAGGAGTAATCATATTTATTGTTGTAATAACAAAGTCCTTTGGCTATTTAGGATACGGTACAAGTTTTTCTTATTGGGTTAATGCCAATCTTCCGGCAATTTTGGTTGTCGCTTTAGTCGTTATTGCTCTTGGAGCAGTTATTGGAATTGGCAAACCGCAAAGACAGTGGACAGGCCCTCAGGTTTGGAGAGGTGGTGCTGCTGCACCGCATACTGGCCCTTAATTATTTTTTCTTAGAAGTTTTTGGCGCTGATTTGTGAACAACAGTTGTCTTCTTTTCTATTCTTTGAATTGTGTTTGTTGCTGGCGTCGTGCTTTGCGGTTGACGTCTTTCTGTTTCAGGTTTATTTGATTTTTCTGCAACAGAATTTACTATTTTCCCAAACGAACTTTGCACCATGTCCATTTCTTTTTTTAATGTGTCGAGGCCACGGCCATAAGAGCCTATTTTTTCAAGTATTGCTATCTGAAGTCTGTCAATTGACATCTCGATGCGTTTTAGCCTATCAGAGATATTTTCTATTTTTATCCCTGAAAGAGTTTTGAATTCGTTAAGAGACTCGAGCTGTTTTAAAACACCTTTCATTTTGTCTGCAAAAACCTGCTCTGAAATTTCTATTATTGTGTCTGCATCTGTTGTTGCTCCTGTTGATTGTTGATATTCATACCCTTCTTGAGGGATATATTCTTGTTGAGTGTATTCTTGAGGCACGTATTCTTGCTGCTGGTAAGCAGGATATTGTTCTTGAGAAGCATATTGTTGTGGAGAATACTCTGCTTGAGGTTGAGGAACGTATTCTTCTCCTTGTTCATCTTCTTCCTGATGCATTGGCACATAGCTGCGTTGCTGCATTGAAGATGGCAGCCCACTAGGAAGAGGTGTTAAGTCTTCATCTGAAATTGAACCTTCTGTCGGAAGTTCTTCTGCCCGTTCAGGCCCCATTACAGACGGCTCCATTTCTTCATCATTTTCTCCTTTAGAAGAAACAGCATCTTTTATTTTAGCCTGGCTGAGAGCATCGCTTATTGCCTTAGGAGAACTTCCTTTTTCCTTTAAAATACCGATGATTTCACTGTCAGAAACCCCTTTATTTTTCAAATCCATTACCTGCTCTAAAACACCCATTTTTTGTTTTGTAATTTCGTGCTAATGCACATTGATTTTAGTTTTTAATGTGATACTTAGGTTATATTAATTTTATCTTATGATACCCTTTTTATTTAATAGTTATCTAATCTAATTTTGAGCATTAACCTTTTTATTTTTTATCAATTACTATCATCTCTATTTTAATCAATATATGCTTATCTTACTTTTATTTAACTATTTTTATCATATTAATTATCTTTTAATTTTTTTAAATCTTTTTTCATGACGAATTCCAAAGGCTGGAACATTTTTGCCTGTTTTGATAATATTTCTAAGTCTTCCTTACGAGCGAACTTGGAAAATTCTGCTGAAGCTGTTTCCAGAAACGTAACGAGACGTTCCATCGTTGCTTTGATTATCTCAAGGTCCTTTTTCATTTCAAGAATGTCTTTGCCTGTTTTTTCTTTTGTTTCAACAAGATTTTGCCCTATAAGCAGAAGCCTGTCTTTTAACATTCTCTGTTTTTCTTCTAGGTCACGAAGCTTTGTTGAAAAATCAGAGAAGAATCCAGCCTGTGCGTCGCCATAAAATTGCTCGTCAGCCATGAAGAATAAAAGGAAAAGAGTTATTTAAGGGTTTTGGATTAGAAAGAGTTAAAAATTGATAGCTTTTTATTATAAAATGAAATATGACCTTAAAAAGAAAGAGATAATTCTTAATAGAGAACTAAATAAGTTAGATAGTTTTGTTTTGGATTTTATAAGAATCTTAGAGAAACATGTAGACTATGTTATAATTTCAGGATATGTTTCTATAGTACTAGGAAGAACAAGAATAACAGAAGATGTTGATATTTTTATAAAGGAAATTTCTGAAGAGAAATTTTTGAAACTTTATGATGATATTAAAAAAAGGGGTTTCTGGTGCTTAAATGCTGAAAAGGGAGCGGAGATTTTTGATTTTCTTAAAAATAAAATGGCGGCAAGATTTTCCCGCAAAGAAAAACCAGTTCCAAACTTTGAAGTTAAATTTCCAAAAGACCCTCTAGATAAAGAAACATTTGGTGATTTTATTACAATAATTCTTCCGAAGGGAAAGTTAAAGATTTCATCTTTGGAGAGACATATTGCATTCAAAAGATATTATCTCGCTTCTGATAAAGACATAGAGGACGCTTTACATATAGAAGAATTGTTTAAAGATAAAATTGATCATGGTAAAATTAATAAATTAAAAGAGCTTATCAAAATAAAGAAAAATGAAGAAAAAAAGAGTTTTTTTAAAGCCCGGTAAAGATAACAAAGAAGAGAGAATCAACTTTGTTAAATTTTGGGTGAATTATATTAAATCACATTCTGACAAAGAATGGAGCTCTCAGCAAAACATGTTAATTGATTCCCAGATTTAAGTTAAATTTGTTGTGATTGAATTAAAATTTAAAAGCCTTTAATCTTACATAAAAATATATAAATGCTATTATTATTATTATTATTATTTAAGGAAGTTGATTAACTAAAATGAAAAAGGGGTTGGTTGTTAGTTTATTTTTATTTGCTATTATTTTATTATCTTTGACGTTTATTTCCGCTAGCTGGTTTTCGGATTTATTCGGACCGCAAGGATTTACGGGAAAAGTAACTGCGGGAATTTGCGGCAACGGAATTCTTGAAGCCGGAGAATTATGCGATGGAGAAGATCCATTAGGAGATATAACTTCTTGTGTTGATTTTGGATTTGCAAGCGGAACTTTAAGTTGCACTAGCTGTAGGTTTGATACTTCAAGATGTGTTGCTAAACCAACTGCGGCAGTTTGCGGTAATGGAATTGTTGAATCAGGAGAACAATGTGATTCTGGAAGCCGAAATGGTATTGTTTGTGGTGCTAATTATGGAAGCAGTTGTAATTATTGTTCTTCACAATGTCAAACAGTTAGTGTTCAAGGACCATATTGTGGCGATGGAATTTGCAACAGCGGTGAAAGCTCTACGTCTTGTTTAGTTGATTGTCCAAAACCAGTAAATAATACACCAGCTACAAATATCCAACCAAAAACTACTGATGCAACGAGCTCTTCAAACAAAGTAGCAATAGTTAGATACATCTCCCCCTCTGGCCAAATTTCTTCAGTGGCGCCGGCATCCTTAGTTGCTGGGACTTCCAACATTCCAAAAATAAATTGGCCGCCAGAAGTACTTGAGGCTCTGAATAACAAAGCTTCCTTGACAACAAGTTCAGCAGATCTTCTTCCTACTGCTGGGAGAGAACTCTCAGTAACTCCTAATTATATCACTTTCAAAGATAATAGGTGTTTAGATGGCAAATGTACAACAGAAGTTCAAGTTAAAAGCACTGCAACTTCACAGTATAGAATAGATAATCACGCAATATATGTTTGGGGCACAAGATCACCTGAAACATTAACTGGAGGAACTTATGTTTTAGTAACAATTCCTGATTTTGGGGTTTTTGCAATGGCATCACAAGTTAGCGAGCCATTTGATTATTTTCCCGATGTAAATACTGCTCCAATAACAAATACACTTTCATTTACACAACCTAGACTAAAAAGCCATACAAATGATGCGTGGGCGCAACAAGATGCAGAATGGATAAAAAAATCTAATCCAAATCTTGATGTAAAAGTATGTTGGGATCAAGGAGGTAGATTCATAATGGCAGGTCTTATAGACTACAATGATTATTGGATTCTTACAGAACATTGGGAGTATTTTGACGCACTTCTTGCAAAACCAAACACACCTTGCCAAACAATTGGGGGTACTACACAAAGGCCACTAACACCAGATAAACCAGAACCAACATGTACTGACAGTGATGACGGATTGAATTACGATGTGAAAGGAACTTTAACATACACGAATAATCCTTATGGTACTGTTGAAGAGTTTGATGATTACTGTACTGATAAATATTTCTTAATTGAGGGAGTCTGCAACAGCCAAACAGAATATACTCAGAATCAGGAGGCTTTTTATTGTTCAAATGGTTGTTCTGATGGCGCTTGCATAAAGGATATAACTAAACCAACTTGTGTTTTCACATCTGCATCGTGGAGTACGACGCAGACAACAGAAGGGCAAACAGTAAACTTAAGTGTCCAGGGAAATAATTGTAATGGACAAAGTGTTTCTTTTGGGGTTTGGGAGGACGATACTACGAGCTCTGACGACGCTGTAAATGTAAATCCAGCCAATGTTGTATTTTCAGGAAATACTGCAACAGGAAGCTGGGTAGCAGAATGGCAAAATGATGGACTTGCCGGCGATCCAGAATATTATTTCATTGCACAATCAACAAAAAACAAGGACGTAACAGCTAAAAGTGGATTGTTAAGGGTAAGTCAGGCTATCGGACCTATTTGTGGAAATAGTATCTGTGAAGCTGGCGAAACTCCAGCTAGTTGTTTTCAAGATTGCCCTGGGGGTGGCGGACCTGTTTGCGGAAACGGAATTATTGATAGTGGAGAAACATGCGACGACGGTAATACTGTAAACGGTGATGGTTGTTCGAGTATATGTCAGATTGAAACTCCAAAATGCACGGATTCTGATGGTGGAATAAATTACAATATAGGGGGAATTACGACAGTTATTAGTTCATCTGGCACTAATGTTGGAATGGATATTTGTCATAAAGACTGGTCCGGAACTTCAGACAAAGTTAATACATTATTTGAATTTTCTTGTGATACAACTAATAATCTTGCTAAAGAAGAGTATGAATGCCCAAACGGCTGCTCTGATGGTGCATGTGCAACAGATTCAACACCAAAACCAGCTTGTAAAGAAGGAGACCTTAATTATGTAGAACTTCAAGAATTGGAAACAAAAAACATTATGGGCTTGGAAATTTCTTTAGCCGAAGCCGATGAAAATAATTTAAAATTATTAGCAAATATCAAACTTGAAGGAGGATTATTTACTTTAACCAGTGATAATCCGTCATTATTATATAACTCCTATAGCCAACAACTTTATACTATTGAACTTGTTTCTGCATCAGATACATCTGCAACAATAAAAGTTATTTGTGGCATTATAAAAACACCTAAAACACCAACATGTACTGACTCTGATGGCGGTCAGAATTATGATATTAAAGGAAAATTAAATGGTTTTGATATCTATGGAAATGAATTTTCTACTACCGACTATTGTGCTGACTCCTCAGGCCTTGTTGTTACAAAAGGATCAGATTTAGTTGAACTGTATTGTTATAAAGATACTTTTGAAGCTGCAGAAAGAGTGGTATGCCCAAACGGCTGCTCTGACGGCGCTTGTGTAAAAAAGACGACATCTGTTTTTTGTAAATGGTTTAAGTTTTTGCCTTTCTGCAAAGAAGTTCCTATTGAGTTGGGAGACACGGGAAGTGATACAGGAGAAAATAGTGGCGATTCAACTATTTCTGAAAGAGGATTGACCTAATAAGAGAGCGTAATTATTCAAACGTGGATTTCTATTTCAAAATAACTCACAAACACAAAATATTTTAACCTGATTTTTTATTTAGTTATATGGTGTTAGCAGAAGAAAAAGAATTGATGGGAAAAGAGCCGATGGAAACGCCAGGAACGAAGCCGTTGTATTCTTACGAAGTTAAGCGTGAAGGCGGTGAAGACATTCTTTACATAAATTATCTTGGGGCTCCGTTTGTCCCGAGTCTTTCTGAATCACCAGATGTTATGGAAAAAACAATCGATGCCCTGACTGAAAATCCTAATGTTTCCAGGATTATTTTTGTTCAGCAAAAAAATTATAACTATGATTTCAGGGAAACAAATTTTCTTTTAGAGATCGCCCAGCTTTATGTCTATCTTGTTCAACAAGAAAGGATTCTCTCAAGAGACAAATTAACTATGGGGCATGATGGGTTCTTCCCAGGAAGATACAATGAAGTTTTTTCTTTTCTTTCTTTTCTTAAAAGAGATCCTTTGGCTGCGCATTTTGAATTAAAAAAAATCATCATACAAGGAAGAATAGCCCTTGAAAAAATGCCCGTTTCTTATAAAACAGACCAGTCTGGATACATAAACTTGCTTGAAAAGACCTTGATGCTCATGGAAAAGACTAGCCTCCTTAGAGAAGCAGCGCCTTACATGAAAGATTATAGAAAAGGCAGCAGAGAAGTGTATGAAAAACTATTTAGGTCAGATGTTATCCCTAATTTCACCTTTACGAGGCTTATTTCTGATTTGCCAGAGGATGCAGAAATTACAGACCAATATGAAATATCCAGCGAAGAATACGATGTTTCACTTGTGACAATTCTAAAGAAGAAAGACGAGCCAAAATTTATTTATCATATTGTTCCTCCTGAAAATATTCTTGATGAAGATCAAGGCATGCTTCTAAATCTTGCGCGGAGTGTTCTGATAGAGCATCAGCCCAAAGCAGAAGAGTTTACAGACACAGAAAGGACGAGACAGGTTTTTTTTAATATTTCAAAAGACCTATTGCAGGATCTTGCGCAGAGTAAAGGAGTAAATATTTCTTATCAGGACTTGAATAAGCTTGCCACGATTCTCGTAAGGCATACTATTGGCTTTGGGCTAATAGAAGTTCTCTTGCAGGACAAGAGACTTCAGGACATTTCATTGAATGCGCCGGTTTCAATGATTCCTATTTTTGTGCGCCATGAAACTTATGATGAATGTTTAACAAATATAATTCCTAGCCAGGAAGATGTTGATTCATGGGCAGCGAAATTCAGATTGATTTCAGGAAGGCCTCTTGACGAAGCAAATCCAATACTCGATACACAACTTGAAATGGGAGACTCGTCCAAGCTTGGCCGAGTCAGGGCAAGAATCGCCATTGTTCAGCGTCCTTTGAGCCCTGATGGAATATCTTATGCTATAAGAAGACATAGAGAAGAACCGTGGACTTTGCCTTTGTTCGTCGAGAATAAGATGATAAATCCCCTTGCAGCAGGAGTTTTAAGTTTTTTGATTGACGGTTCTCGAACATTGCTCGTAGCGGGAACAAGAAGCTCTGGAAAGACGAGCCTTTTGGGAAGTCTAATGCTTGAAATAATTCCTAAGTACAGGATTATAGTGATAGAAGACACAGCCGAGTTACCCGTAGAATCTTTAAGAAAATTAAAGTATGATATTTTAAGAATGAAAGTGCGCAGTGCGCTTTTAAAATCTACAGAAGTTTCTGCCGACGACGGAATAAGAACAAGTTTGCGTTTGGGAGACTCGAGTTTGATTATTGGAGAAGTCAGGAGCGTTGAGGCGCAAGCGCTTTATGAAGCAATGCGTGTTGGCGCGTTAGCAAATGTTGTTGCAGGAACAATTCATGGCGCTTCGCCTTATGGAGTTTTTGACAGGGTTGTAAATGATCTCAAAGTTCCTGCAACGAGCTTCAAGGCAACAGATATAATTATTGTGGCTAATCCAATAAAAAGTCCTGATGGACTGCATTCATGGAAAAGAGTTGTCCAAATTTCCGAGGTAAGAAAGCATTGGAAAGAAGATCCTTTAGAAGAGAAAGGCTTCGTGGATTTATTTAAGTATAATGTTGAAACTGACGAGCTGGAGCCCACAGAAGACTTAATTAACGGAGACTCAGAAGTAATCAAAGATGTTGCTTCCAATGTGAAGGGCTGGGCTGGAAACTGGGACGCTGTCTGGGATAATATTCTTTTAAGAGCAAAGATAAAAGAAGAGCTCGTGAATACTGCAAAAAGACTGGGCAATTACAAGATTCTCGAGGCTGAATTTAGCTCGAAATCCAATCATGCATTTCATAGAATTTCAGATGAAGTCCGCCAAGAAGCTGGTTTGCCATTGAGCGAAAAAGTCTTTCCTCTTTGGCTGAAGTGGTTGAATGATGAGATTAAAGAGAGGAAGATGTAAGATTTAAATAAATATTTACTTTTATTTTAATATAAGAAAAAATTAACACATTAGGTTAAAGTAAAACCCCGATTTATAATTAAATTTAATCACTTATTAGAAACTTATTTTTACAACAATTGCAATTATCCCAAGATTTATTAATTGTTTTTCATTCTTTTCATCATATAAAAAGAGAGAGAAATAGTAAATGCCAGCACCGCCAAAAAAACAGGTTGATGATATTCTTAATGAATATGGAAGCAAGATAGAAGCTCGCATGGCTACGTTTAACGTTAGAGGCAATATTAAAGTTGATTATAGCCAATCTTACATTAAATTTAAAGAAGAGATGGCGCCGGAAATTTCAAGATATGAACGATGGTGCAAAAGTTTAGGAAATCTCATAAGACTGAAAGTCTCTGCAGCTGATGAGGCAAAAATTAAGAAGCATCTCGATATTGCGCACTTAGATTTAGAACCATGGCAGCCCCTGACTCTAAGCGTTGTATCGTTTCTCAGTATTTTTTTCATTGGGTTGCTTATTTCTTTGGCAGTTGTTTTAATTAACGGGAGCCTAAGTTCGTTTCCATTTTTATTTTTCTTTCTTTGTATTATTCTTTCTTTATTCATTTTTTATTTTATGAAAGATTATCCGGCGAGGCTTGCGAATAAATGGCGGCTGAAAGCATCCAGCCAAATGGTTCCTGCTATTTTGTATATCGTTGTTTACATGCGGCATACGTCAAATTTGGAAAGGGCAGTCGCGTTTGCCTCAGAACATTTGAGTTATCCTTTGGCATTGGATTTCAAGAAGGTTTTTTACAATGTTCAAATAGGAAAGTTTTCAACGATTAAAGAAAGCCTCGATAATTATTTAGAGGCATGGAGAGATTATTCTATTGAGTTTATAGAAGCCTTCCATCTTATAGAAAGCAGCTTGTATGAGCCAGACAACTCAAGGCGCATTCTGACTTTGGAAAAATCATTGAAAGTAGTTCTTGATGGGGTTTATGACAAGATGTTGAAATTTACGCATGATGTTAAAAGTCCGTTGACTAATGTTTACATGTTGGGAGTTGTATTACCAACACTTGGGCTTGCATTACTTCCTTTGGCAACAGCAATGTTAGGAGGTTTGTTAACATGGGTTCATGTTTTTATTTTCTTTAATTTGGTAATTCCGTTTTTTGTCTTTTATTTAACAGATAAGATAATTTTTTTAAGGCCAGGGGGTTATGGAGAAACATCTTTGCTGGAAAAAAACCCTCTTTATTATAAATACAAAAGTAAAGCGCCTTACATTAATGCGTTTTTAATCACTTTGCCTTTTTTCATACTCGGACTTTTGCCGTTTATTTTTCAGTATACGTCTTTTCCAGAATTAATCGGCTTACAGAAAGACTACACCTTTTCCCAACTAGGATTTGGGTTTTTTGGAGATGAAAAATTCTTTGGTTTTACTTCTGATGCTTCTGGCGTTTCAGGGCCATTTGGAATTGGGGCTTTGATATTGAGCATGTTTATTCCTCTTGGAATTGCCCTGTTTTTTTCTATATCCTTTAGAGAACGAACAAAAGAGCTGATTGTCGAAAGAGAAAGAACAAGACAGCTTGAAATGGAATTTAATAATTCGCTGTTTCAGTTGGGAAACAGAATTGGCAATGAAGTCCCTCCAGAAATAGCCTTTGGCAAAATCGCAGAGTCGTCTAAAGGATTGATGTCAGAAGATTTTTTCATGAGAGTTAATTACAATATAAGGCAAATGGGAATGAGCGTTGAAAAAGCTATTTTCGATTCCAGAAAAGGCGCCATAATTTATTATCCATCTGATTTGATTGCCACGAGCATGAGGATTCTTGTTGAGTCGGCAAAAAAAGGACTTCAAGTTGCGGCCATAAGCATGATGAGCATTTCTGAATATGTGAGAAATATTCACAAGATAAATTCTAGGTTGAGAGACATGCTTGCAGAAGTTGTTTCTGACATGAAATCAAATATGTCGTTCTTAGCGCCGCTGCTTTCAGGCGTTGTTGTTGGTTTGGCAGCGATGATAACTGCTATTTTAACTAAACTTGATTTACCAGAGCTACAAGGCGAGGCTGCTGCCGGCTTCGGAAATATTGGAACAATCTCGGATATATTCGAGGTTGCTAAGATGATTCCTCCTTACTTCCTTCAGATTATAATTGGCATTTATCTTGTACAGATAGTCTTCATTTTAACACGCGCTTTAGTTGCAATAGACTCTGGAGAAGATAAGCTTGAAAGAACAAATAAAACAGGGAAAAACCTTACAAAAAGTATAATGCTTTACTTTATAACTTCTTTAGCAGCTACATTGGCATTGTTTATTTTAACAAGTATTGTGCTTGGAAATCTGGCTTGAAGAGTTAAGTTTATTAATTTGTTTTATTTTTTCTTACTTATGAAGAAAAGAGACGTAAGGGGTATTATTTCTGAGTATCTTCCATGGATTTTGATAGCGGTTGCGGTTCTTGTGATTTTAATGATTACGGTTTTTATTTTACAAGGGAAAGGAGTAATTTTAATAGACAAAATAAAAGACTTGTTTAGATGAAACAGAGGAAAAGGTATACTGAACTAAAATAAAATGGAACTAACAATAGAAAACCTGATTAAAATAATCATCGGAGTTCTCGTGTTTGTTGTCGTTGTCCTTGGCATTTATTTTTTCTTTAAAGAAGATTTAATAGACTTTTTTAATAATCTTGTTCCTGATAAACCAAAAGACGCGCCTGAGTTGATTTTAAGCTTATTAAAATAAAAATGAAATCAAAAAGAGGTTTTTTACTTGCCGAAGAAACGTTGAAGGTGATACTTGCTGTTATTGCTATAGGATTTTTGGTTTTTCTTCTTTTTTCACTTTACAAAGCTGGAAAGGACTCGAAAGACCTTGAACTAGCGAAAGAATCCCTGAATTTTCTTGAACAGGAGATAAATGCTGAAAAAACTAGTGTTGATATTTACAATCCTAAAGGATGGGTTATCTTATCTTGGCCTTATCAAAATGAAGGAAAACTTCCAAGGTCTTGCTCTAATCTTGGGTGGGATGGTTGCGTTTGTATAGTAAAAGATGTTAGTTTAGGAAGCCAGTTATGGTCAACTTTACCATTTACGGGAAATGTAAGAGAAAAGTTTTTGGAAAATTCAGATGATAATGGAATTTGCATGGAAAATTCAAAACAACTTACTGTCAGAAAAGACGGCATTCAGCAACAGCCAATACCAATAGAACCGCCTTTGAATCTTAAAATAGATTATCAAAATAAAATGATTTCAAAAGCATAAAAAATAAACATGGAAAATGAAAACATAGAAGTATTAATAAAATATTTAACTTGGGCAGTGATTTTTGGGTTAGCTTTAGCAGGAATTTACTTGCTTTTAAAAAAACTTGGAGTTATGTAGAAACATGGTAAAAATAATGGAAAATAAAAAAGGGGAATTAACAACGACTCAACTTGTAACAATCATAGTGCTTATTGTAAGTTTTATCATTATACTCTTCCTTATTTTTAGATTGAATCCCGGAGAGCAGTCAAACAAAGAAATCTGCCATAATTCTGTTGTGTTAAGAGGAAATCTTGTTTTAAGAGCGACATCAGGAGGGCCTCTAGACTGCAGGACAAACTACCTTTGTATTTCTGGAGGAGATGATTGTGAAAACTTGGCTTCTGCATCTAAGGTAGAAGTAAATCTAAACAATAAAGACAGTGAAAATGAAATTATAGAAGCCGTTGCAAAAGAAATGGCTGATTGCTGGTATATGTTTGGCGAGGGAAAAGTAAATTACGGAGAAATTGGAAGTTCAACTATAAAATATGCTATTTGCTCTGTGGTTGAATTTGATGAAAAAATCCAGAAAAAATACCCAGAAATAACATACGCCGAATTTTATGATTATCTAAGAAAAACCCAAAAGCAAAGTTCTCAGAGTTATCTTAATTATTTGTATGGGGTTAATGATGTAAATTTTGTGATAGTAAACTCCCAGTTTAAAATAAATGTTAATAACGATAAGATTATGACAAATGAAAAATACTCTATTATTACAGGAATAGATGATAATCCCATTGATTCAGATATTATTTTTAAGGTTTACATAATCCCAACCTCTGAAACTTCTTCTCGTCTTGATGAAGGAGAGTTCATAACAAAGGCATAAAATGAAACTAACCAAGCCAAAAAATATAGGAAAAAAAGGGACCATTTTGATGGAAAACCTTATTTTTATTATTCTTAATCTTGTGTTCTTATCAACCTTGGTTTTATTTTTATTTTTAAAAATGGGAAGCGCTGCTGTTCTTGAGGAAAGATATGCAAAACAAATAGCTCTTGTTATAGATTCTGCGAAACCAGGAATGACGATTTATCTTAATATGGAAAATGCCATCAGCAAAGCAGAAAAAGAAAACTGGCCTGTTGGTGAAATTGTAACTATTGAGAATAATGTTGTTACAGTTAAACTTAGGGAAAAAGGAGGGTATTCGTACAGTTTTTTTAATGGAGTTAAGGCAACCCCCAAGCTTACTGAAAACAAAAAAGAATTTTATTTTTTCATAGAATAAAATGACAATGAATAAAACCGGCGGAGATAAGATAATTTCGGTGTATTGGTTTGTGATACTTTTCATAGTGGCTGCTGCAATTGTTTACATGGTTTTTTCTTTTTATGGAAAGCCATATGACATACGAGAATTGGAGGCAAATGCTTTGACAAACAGAGTTGCAGATTGTGTTTCTCAAACAGGATATTTACGAGAAGAAGTTTTAATAGAAGGCTTTAATGAAAACCTTCTTGAACAATGTAACTTGAATTTTGAAGTTGAAGATGCTTGCGGCTGGAAGGAACAGGGACAGTATTATGTTGAAATAGAAATTCTTGATTTTAATCCTCCCAATGGAAAAAAAATTCCTGAAATATCCGCAGGAAATTCCAATTTAAAAATTTTTTGTGCAGATAAAGGAGAAAGCCTCCCTTTCTGTCTAAAAAGAAGCCTTTATGTTATTGATAGAAAAAATACACAATATCAAGTAAATATACTTTCTATTGTAAGAAAGACAGAAAAAAATGCGGGAACTTGTTAAAAATAAAAAAGCGCAAACGGGTGATACGATAACCTGGCTAGTTGCAACTGTTGTTATAGTTGTTGTTCTTGCTGTTTCGATTTTTGCGGCGTCTGCCTTTTTTCACAACGAAAAAGATTTGAAATCTAATTATTTTAAATCAGTAGATACCTTAGCATCAAAATCCCTTTTTTCTTATACAGTAACTAAAGATGCTAGCGGAAAGTTAGTTTATCAACAGCTTAAGGAAGAAGAAAATCTTAATTATTTCAATGGAAACCTTGCCCTGAAGGTTTTCCGAGGACTTTTTCAAAAAGATTACTTAAATAATCCCAACAATATATGGTTAGGATTTGTTATAAACACGGAAGAAAATGCTAATGGAAAGCCATGTGCCCCAGAGCCACAATTTTGTATATTTAACTCTATTGAAAATAACTATTTTGGCAAAAGAGTCGCCGGAGATAGAAATACCGAATTAGGTTACCATACAGTACCTTTTGCTGATGAAAAGATTATGTTAGATGACAAAAGAAATTTAGAACTAAATTTAATCGGTAAATAACATGACAAAAAACAAACGCGGAGACATTCCTGTAACGATTCTAGTAATGGGGGTTGTTGCAATATGTATTTTGGCAATTGTGAGTTTCTATATCTCAGACAGAGATGCAAAGAAGGGCTTTGATATTGAACTGGTTGAAAAAGCAGCAGTCATAGGGGAGAAAATATCTTTTTACAAGGAAAGCCTTGAGTTTAGCGAAGAGGAAATAAATGAAATCTTCGAGGTTAAGCCATCAGATGGGCTCGGAAAACATCTTCTATTAGAACAAGAAGGAATAAGAGTCAGATACAACATCCCATAAACACTATGAACAAAAACATTTTTAAACAAAATAACCCTCAATTTCATATGCAAAAGAAAAGAGGTGATTTTTTACCTAAAGACATTAAAGGACAAGGTTTAAGTGTTAATGCTATTATTTTGATTATCCTTGGGCTCGTTGTTCTTGTTATTTTGATATTAGGATTTACTGTTGGATGGAACAAGATTTTTCCATTTGTAAAGTCAAATAATGTTCAAAATATAGTAACTGCTTGCGAAACAGCGTGTACAACTGGAGCAAAGTATGATTATTGTACTGTTCAAAGAGAAGTTAATGATGGAACAAATCCAAAGATTAAAGACGCAGATACTACTTGTGAAAAATTGGCTTCTGGTGGAAAATATACCGGAAGAAATTATGGAGTAGAAATCTGTTCTGCGATAACATGTGCTACCGAAACCCCCCCTGCACCTTGAACCCTTAAATTTTTTAAATAATGCTTTCTTAATTGAATCATGTCAGATTATGTTTTTCCTGGAAGACGCAACAAAGGTAAGGATAAGAGAAAAGAAAGAAAAAAACATCCTTACAGGCATGGCGGAAAGAGAAGGACGAAGTGAAACAGCGAAAAATTTATAAGTAAGGAAATTCTTACTTTTCTATGGAGACTAAAATAATTAAAGTAACAGATAAAGGGCAAATTTCTTTACCGGTAGGAATAAGGGATTCTTTAAAGATTAAACGCGGAGACGAGCTTTTCATCACAAAAAACGAAGATGCGATTGTTATAAAAAAAGTAAAAAAGGAAGATTTTAGCTATTTATTAAAGCATTCTGAAAAGGTTGCTAAGAAACTTTGGGATAATAAAGAAGATGAGGTTTGGAATGATGTATAGACAAGGCGAAATAGTTGTTGTTCCTTTTCCTTTTTCTGATTTGAGTAGCATAAAACAAAGACCTGTCCTGATATTATCCAAAAATGTAGATAATGAGAGTTCTGAAGATGTGATAACTTGTGGTATAACATCCAATTTAAAGGATTCAAAACATTCTGTTTTATTTGATAATAAAAACTTAGTCGAAGGTGGAGTTCCTAGACTGAGCAGGATAAAAGTTGATAAACTTTTTACTATAAGTCAAAATATTGTTAATAAAAAAGTAGGAAGAATCAATAAAGAAACTTTTGAAAAAGTTAAATCCGAATTTGTTAAATTGGTTTAGTTTTGAAAAGAAATATTTTTAACCTAAAACAAAAAACCCCACAAATTGGTTTTCCAAAGATAAACCAGAATCAGAAAGCTAATTAAAAAGGCAGGAGAGAAAGGAATACCCATTCTTATTAAAACAAATTTATGCTTTTTCTTTAATTGGCTGATGTCTTCTTTTCTAAGCCCATCCCATGACGCTTTTATGATATTTCGGCCAACACGAACATTTTTGTAAAGCCAATCTCCTTCTGTTAGCTCGCTAGTTTTTACTTTTTTTATCATGCAAGATTCATCGACTGCTTTAGCATAAACATACAGATAAGGAAGAATAAAAACTAAAACACCTATAAACAAAAAAAGGATTTCTAAAAATCCGAGAGCCATAAGCACTATTGCGGAAAGAAGAACAGGAATAATAAATTTCTTATTTTTCTTTATTTGATTGGAAAACTCTTTTTTAAATTTTTGGAAATTCCTTAGACTAAGAACCATGCTGCCGGCAAGGCTGTATGCAGCACCAACAAAAAGAAACAAAATAAAGAAAACAGAGAAAAATTTAAGATTGGTAAGGAAACTTTGAGAAAAAGGCAAAACAGTTCCAAGAGCAATCATTAATTTAGCATCTCCGCCGGCAAAAACCTTGCTATAGTAAAGCAAATTTCCCAATAAAAGGAAGATTAGCAGCCCAAGAAGACCCTGATAAAAAAACCCAAAGCCATTTAATGAGAATAATGAATAAAAAAACCTGAAGCCAAGAGCAAAGACAATAAGAGAAAAATTAAGCCAGTTTGCTACCTCTCTTTTTCTCAAATCTTGGACAACTGCAAAAACTATCCAAATTAGCGCAAGAGAAAACAAAAATATCATTTCAATCATAAAGATAAATTAGAATATCAAATTTATAAAATGCTCGGGTAAGATTTGATTTAATCTCACAATCTTTTCTTCACTCTCCCGCCCAAAAACTACCTTTAACCTGAAAAAGTTTAAGTTAATGCTAGAATAAAATTGAATTATCCTCTATTATTTGCATTAGAAATTTTATTAAAGAGCAGAATATAGCGAGGCGAGTGAAAACTCAAGGAATTCTTCTTGGTAGCCAAACTTTTTCTTCTGGCCTGATTTTTATTTTCTTTGGCTGTTTTTTTAATATCGTTTTCCGTGCTGTTTTTTCTGAGAATGTTAAAAGATCTTTTAGCTGAATAAGTTCTTCAGGTGTTGCCTGGTGCCTTGGAGAATTGGCGGTTTCGTTATTAAACTGAGGTATTATATTTATTGTTTCGTGGCCGAATAAGTTTGATTTAGATACTAAAATTCTTTTTGGCTTGAGTTTTTTCTTTATTATGCTAGAAACGCTTTTCATCAGTTTTTTAATGCTGCCTTCTTTTTCTTTTCCCTGAATTAAAGCGTGTTCTTTAGGAATAATTAATGTATGGCCACGAGAAACAGGATTTATTTCAAGAACCACAATTGCATATTCGTTTTCTGCAATTTTATGAGATTCAATATCTCCAGAAACAATTAAACAGAAAATGCATTGTTGTGAAACGCCTTGATTTGTCGTTTGCGGGTTTGAACCAGTTTGTGACATTGCAAGATTGTTTTTCACAAGAAAAGCTTCAAATTCTTCAGAATTCATTGACTCTATTCTTTTTCTGGCAAAATCCTTCTTATCGGCAGGAAAACTGGCTTCTATCTGCGAGATTATTTGCTTTTTTATGTCGCGTACTTGTGTTTCAGTTAACATTATATTTTTAATAAAGATAACTTTTTAAATTCTAATGAATTGAATTTTAAATGGGCAGGTTTTTAGGATTTCTTTTTGTTCTTATAGGCGCAACAATTGCAATTGTTCCATTTACCAATCCGGAACTTCTTCCTACTAATCAAAATCCTGTAATATATTTTGCTATTGGGATGCTTATATTTTTTGTTAGTGTGGTATCCCTTTATATTACGCGAAGAAGACCTGCTTACGTTTATCGTTAATTGGCGAAATATTTTTAAACTCTCTCTCTCTTACTGAGGAATGGGTAAATTATTGGGATTCATTTTAATTCTTATCGGTTTTGCGATTATCCTTATGATGGCGTTCTCTCCTTACAACCTTCTTTTTTTTCTAAACCCTTTTTTAGTACCTTGGATAGCATTAGGTTTTATTGTATTAGGGGTGCTTGTGTTTCTCTTCTCACACCCAAAATATCCGCGTTAATCATTACTTTTCTTACCTAAAATCATCAATTCAGCGAGCTTCCAAAAATAAGAAATTAATAAGAAGCGAGCGCATTTAATATTAAGAAATCAAATTAACCAATAGCTCTCCTCATATCAACGACCTCTACAGAACCAATACCATCGATTTCCTTTAATTCCTCTTCTAAAGTTTCAAGTTCTTTTTCTTCTGGCCAACCAAACATGACGATTAATGCCTTTAAGCCAAAAGCAATGGGTTGTATTTCAAATTGAGGATTTTTAACATTGTTTTTCCCCAAAACCATTCCAACATTTTCTTCAACTTCCTTCAAATTTGTTTCAGGAGAAGCCGGCATAAGTTTTATTTTTACCGCTACGATACTCATGTTTTAACAGAAGGATTGAGGTTTATAAAATGTTATGTTTCTATTTTGTAGCCATGCTATATAGAAGATAAATGCTTAAAAATGAAGAAGTTTTTGAAATTAGGTTAAATAATTAATATAAAAAAGGTTGACTAGTAAACATAACTATAACATGTTAAATTAAGATTAGTTAATAAATAAATCATAATAAAAAATGACAACTGGGAACTATGACAGGATTTTAGAAAAGATTGCGAAGGCATCTGGCTTAGACAAAAGCGAGATTGAAAACATGGTTGAAGCTAGGCGTTCAAAGCTTTCTGGTTTGATTAGCAGAGAAGGCGCAGCACAAGTTATTGCCGCCGAGCTCGGAGTTTCTTTTGAAAATGAAAAATTGAAAATAGACGAGCTTCTTCCCGGAATGAGAAGCGTTAATGTCGTTGGCAAGGTAATCACCCTTTTTCCAGTGAGAAGCTTCAAGACAAAACGCGGCGATGAGAGTAAGGTTGCAAACATGTGGATTGCGGATGATTCTTCAAATATCAAAGTAGTTTTGTGGGACACCCATCATGTCCAATTGATTGAAGCCGGCGAGATAAAAGAAGGAACTGTTGTCGATATTAAAAACGCGGCAATGAGGGAAAGCGAACTCCATCTAGGAAATTTTTCAGAGATAAAGCCAAGCAGCGAGTCTTTTGAAAATGTTGTTACAGAAAGAGTCTTGCGAGAAAAGAATATATCTGATTTTAAGAAAGGCGAGAATGTTTCTACAAGGGCTTTCATAGTCCAGGCGTTTGAGCCGAGATTTTTTAATGTCTGTCCTGAATGCGGAAAAAAAGTCACTAGTGAAGGAGATACCTTTGTATGCTTGCAACATGAAAAAGTCATGCCCGAAAAAAGAGCTGTTTCAAGCATTGTTCTTGACGACGGCACAGAATCAATTCGTGCAGTATTGTTTCACGAAGTTCTCAATAAATTGGGAATTACTGAATTTAATGACCCTGATGCTCTTTTAAGACAAAAAGAGGCTATTCTTGGAAAAGAAATGATTTTCTCTGGAAATGTCCGTAACAATGCGTTTTTCAACACACCCGAGTTTATCGTGAATGATATAAAAGATATTAATTTAGATGAATTGATAATTAGCCTGGAAAATAAGGCTTGAGAGACTTAAAACTATGTTTCTAAGATACATCTGAAAGCCAATAATTTTTATAAAGAAGCCTTATTTTGAGCCCTTATGACGAAGGATAAAAAAGATGAAGAAGATATTTCTGATATTGTTGATGATGTAAAAAAGGAGCTGAAGCTGACTGACTTGCCGGGAATAGGCCCTGCGGTTTCTGCGAAGCTCGAGGCTGCTGGAATCTACGATCTTATGACTATTGCTGTCATGACTCCTTCTGACTTAGGAGACAGTGCTGGCGTGAGTCCTGCTGTTGCCAGAAAAGCAATTCAGGCCGCAAGAAAAATGCTTGATCTTGGCTTTGTTGATGGAACAGAATATGCGAAAAGAAGAGAAAATATTCTTTATATAAAAACAGGGAGCAAGAATCTCGATGGTCTTCTTGGTGGGAGGGGGGTTGAAAGCAGGTCTATTACAGAAGCCTTCGGCGCATATGGTAGCGGTAAAACACAAGTTGGATTGACTTTGGCAGTCAACACACAGCTTCCTTTGGATATGGGAGGCGCGAATGGAAAATGCGTCTTCATAGACACAGAAGGAACTTTCAGGCCTTCAAGAATAAAACAGATTGCAGAAAAACTTGGCTTGAATCCGGAGAAAGTTCTTAAAAATATTTTTGTTGCTCGCGCCTTTAATTCCGACCATCAAATTCTTCTTCTCGACAAGATTGCAGAGATGATTAAAGCAGGAGAGCCAATAAAATTACTTATTATTGATTCCCTGACAGCACACTTTAGAGCAGAATTTTCCGGACGCGGACAACTAGCAGACAGACAGCAGAAACTAAATAGGTACATCCATCAATTAATGAAAATCGCAGAGACATACAATTTAGCAGTGTATGTTACTAATCAGGTAATGGCTAATCCTGCTCAGATGTTTGGAGATCCAACTACGCCAATTGGTGGGCACATACTTGGACATGCCTGTTTAACAGGGGACAGTCTGATACAATTGTCAGATGGAAGTATAAAAGAAATAAGCCAAATAAATAGTGATAAAGTCATTTCAGCCGATTTTTTTGAAATGAATACATCTAAGAACGATTCTGAAAAAGTTTTCACCAATCCAAATGTTAAAGAAATTTATAATATAAAAACTAATTTACAGATAAACTGCTCGGGATTACATAGATTCTTTAGCATTGAGAACTTTTCAGTTGTTGAAAAAGAAGCCAAAAACCTGCATGTAGGGAGTTTTGTGGCTCAAACAGGAAGAATAGATATTGAAGGAGAAGAAATAAGAATTCCCGATTTTAAAATCAGAAAAATTGGAAAATTAAGCAAAGAAGACTCAGAAACAATTAAGAAAAAACTAGAAGAAAATAAAATTACAAGAAAAAAGTTATGCGAAAAGATTGGAATTAACCAAAGACAATTAAGAAGGGTACTGAATCAGGAGTGGCCAACTTCTATTGAGGTTTTAGACAATATTCAATCCTACACAGGAAACCAGATTTTGCAGGTAATTCCAGTGATAAGCCATAAGCATAGAGATTTAATGGTTCCTGAATTTTTTACACCTTCTTTTGCACAAATGTTCGGTTATTTTATAGGAGACGGTAATTTAGAGAAAAGTGGTTTAAGATTTAGAGATGCAAGAGAAGAAGTGCTGCAACATTATAACTCTTTATTTAAACAGACATTCAACATATATGGAAAAATATCAAAAATTAATGAAAAAAACTGCTATGATTTGAGTATTAATTCTAAAGAAATAAGCGATTTATTTGCTTTGCTTTTACCAGAAATTTACAATTATGTAGGAAAGTCCAAGAACGAAGTCGTCAGCGCCTTTATTCGGGGCTTTTTTGATGCTGAAGGTCACATTAATAAGAGAAGAGCTTACATAAGCGCGGTCCAAAAAAAAGAAAAAATATTGATATATTTACAGCTTTTTTTGTTAAGATTAGGGGTAAGAAGCACCATTAAATTTGGCATCGGAAGAAAGAAAATGAATGTTTTAAGGATTATTGATAAAGATATTAAAGATTACATACAAATTGGATTTACTGCAAAAGATAAACAAAAGATTTTCATAGAAAAGGTTGCAAAAGTTCTGGAAACTTATTCATATGAAATGATGCCCGTTAGAAGAAAAGAATTGAGAGAGCTCCTTGAATTCTGTGGAATTAGATTTACAAAAGCAATAAAAGCAAGGCCAGAAAACTATGAATGGGTAAGCAAAAAAGAGCTCGAGTTTGCCTTTAGAAAATTAATTAATACTGAGATTAAAGATAGGCAAATTAAACAAAAGATTGGCTTCATTGAAAAACTGTTAAATGGTCAAATAAAATTTGAGAAAATAAGAGAAATAAACATTAAACCAAATAATGAAGAATTTTTATATGATTTTTCTGTCCCAGAAAGAGAAAATTATGTTGCTAATGGATTTATAGTTCACAATTCCACATACCGTATCTATTTGCGTCGAGGTAAGGCAGGGAGCCGTGTAGCCAAACTGATTGATTCGCCGAATTTACCGGAAAATGAAATTGTATTTAATGTTTCTGATGCCGGCGTTGTTGATGAGTTAGAGTGAAAAAAATGACTGGAAAGAAATTAGATATAGAAAAAATAACAGATGAACGTTTTGGAAAATGGAAAGAACAATTTTTAGATGGAAAAGTTTTAAGTGACCAAGCTTTACATGAAATAAAACAAGCCTTTGATTTAGATCCAAGGACTACAGAAACAGTAAGCATTACATGTGATGAAGCCCATAGGCATAATTGGTCTTGCTTGGATTTTTCCAATAGATATTCTGCCGTTGTTCTCCGTTTGATTAATGAAATTGAAGATTACAGAGCAAGATTTAACGAAATAATGCAAAAAGCTGATTATAAAAAATGAAATTTCCAAGCCTAGAAGATTATGAGTATTTTATTCAAAGATTTTCAGACAATATCTCAATGAGGCACCCCACAACTTGTTTCTATATTTATGGTTCTTTTATAAGAGAAGATTTTGTTCCAGGAAGAAGCGATATTGATGGAGGATTAATACTTAATTCAAATTTTATTTTACCAAAACAAGAGGTAATTAGTTTAGCGAAAATATTAAATGAATCTTTATCAGAAACAGAACTTGTTGCTGGACTTTCTCCACTAGATGAGGGGATATCTGCAAGTTTTAATTTGATGGATAGGGCAACAAATCGAGATGGAAGATTTCTAGCCTACGATGACACATATGCGGACTTTTTAAAAATTAAGGCAGAGATTCACGCTGGCCCAGATTTTGTAAGAGAAATGTGTGGGCTGAATTATTCAAGAGACTCCTTAAGATCTGCGGCATTTAATTTAAGAAAAGTTAGGAATGGTTTGCTTACGCATTTTCTCGATAGGGGGAGAAATCAGGAAAAAGCTGAAAGAAATATTCTATCATCTACAACACTCCTTTTTTCAACACCTAAAAAAATCTTAGAGACGATTGGCAAAGAACTTGTATTTGAGAACGGAGCATTTTTCCAGGCATTTATGGAAATATTTCCAGAATACAATTCAAGGCAGTATGAGAAAGCTCTTTCTTTAAGAAGAAGTCCGCAAGCATATTTTGGAATTTTAAATGATATAGATGGCGCATTTGATATGTCAATTGACTTTGTAAACGCGACAGAAGAAATGATTAAGCTCTATGTTAAAAGATTTTCCTGTATAACGCAAAGAGAAGTTAGAACATTATCTGAGTGATTTATTGTTTTTTAATTTTCTTTTTAGCGCGTTTTTTAATTCTGCGCCTTTTCAATTTTTCTTTTGCGTGTTTGTGAAATTTATGCCTTTTTATATTGTGCCTTATTCCGGACGTTAAAAATTTCCCGTATTTTCCAATTTTCTGAAAAAATTATTTATGCATCACCTGTATGATATGAAGCGTTAAAATAGCAAAACCAAACGCAACCCTAATGATCCTCGTTGACTGACGAGAAAGAGAGGCAGTAGGATGCTCAAAAATACGGGCATAGCCTTCTATAATTAAAAAAACCGCGGCCAAAAATGCCAACGCGTCAATAATCCATGGGTCCAAATAACTACATTGTAACACGATTACCTTAGCTCCATTAAGCTGTACAAACACGGCAACGATAATAATAAACAAGCTAACACTGCTCGTCACAAGCAGCGTTTTATATAGCTGTTTCATAAAAGGAATAAAAAAAGAAACTATAAAAAACTACTCTTTGCACATGTCCTAATGATTAATGCCCCCACGATTAGTTAATCCTAAGGATTAACTCCCCAACTTTTTCCTCTACGAAACTACAAAATTATTTTTTCTTTAAGATGTAAAGTTTCATAGCTATCTTGATTTTATGATAATTATATTTTTTAATAAGATTCTCTAATTTAATTTTATCTTTATTTGTAAACTTTATTGGAGAATCTCTTATTATATTTTGAGCTAATATCTCTTTATTTGGGTAAGAATCATAAGTGTTAATTAATACTACTTTTTGTGTCATAAACTTCTTTTTCAGATATCTTGTAAAGTTTTTTGAAAAAATTTCAACATCTTTTGTAAGTGGTTTATTTTTACTCCAAAACGGACTTAATAATTCATTGTAATGATTTCCTTTATCTATCCACCTAATTATGGCGAGTCTTCCATTTTGTTTTAGGGCTTTTTTAATAGAGTCTAATATTTTATCGAAATTATCATAAACTGGTTGAGCTAAAATGGCTATATCAAAATCCTTACCTCCAAATTTCAAGATATTTTTGTGAATATATTTAATATTTTTTCTTTGTTTGTGTTTGTTACAGTAATCTATTGTTTCCTTTTCAGAATCTATTCCAATAACTTTTTTAGCATGTTTTGAGATGGGAATTGTTAATCTTCCTATACCGCACCCAACATCTAAAACAATTTTATTTTTAAAATCAATTTCATTTAGTAAAGTGTTTACCTCTATTTTTTCAGGGTCCGAATATCTCAAACTTTCTTCCCATTCTTTAACTTGTTGTTCCCATTTAACCCTTTTCATATAAAGTTAAACTATTTTAAGTTTATAAAATTAGAGTTTAACTCTCTGTTAGAGCGTTAAACCATTTAGTAATATTCTCTGAAGAAGCGTTAAACCATTTTGCTCTCCAGTTATTCGGTTTGCGTTGGTGTCTTAATCCTAAGGATTAATGCCCCCACGAGGATTCGAACCCCGATTACAACCTCCGCAAGGTTGCGTTCTATCCATTGAACTATGAGGGCGTGTTTTCAATTAACTAATTCTTAACCTTAAAAGTATATCTACATATTTATAATTTTTTAAAAATTTAAACTTGGGTCGCTAATTTATCACCATCCTTATTAATTAATCCTAACAAACTAAAAAAAAACATTTATAAACTTTAAATTTGTTACTACTTTTAATAAAAGAGGATGAGATGATTAGTAAAAGAATTTTTTTATCGATTTTATTTGCAATAGTAGCGATTAGTTTTTTGTTTATGGTTAGTGCGGCCACCACAATAAATCCAACATTGCCTGCGGTGAACAGCACTAATATTTCTGGCTCGTATACTCTTAATGCAACTATTCTTGGGGGTGGTGCTGCTGGGAATACAACAGGAAATGTAACTTTTTATTATAAGCCATGGAGTTATGCAGCCAACGCTACATGGATATCAATTGCAACAACAAATAATGTTACGGCAAGCCAGCCATATTTTAATGCTACATGGGCCACAACAGCTCTTGATGATGGGAAGAATTATACTTTGAATTTTACTGCTTATGATTATAGCGGAGGAACAGTTAATGCAACCAATGTAAGTGCAAATATGACGATAGATAATACACCTCCTTTGACTACTGCCTATAGTGGTGCGACTTTAACAGCTTATGCAAATGGAACATCAATTAAAACAAATACTACTCTTACAGGGGCACTCTGGCCTAATAATATAACATTAAACATTTCTGTTACTGATGCAACTGTGGGATTGCTGAATACAAGCAACCTTTTCTGTTTCATTAACATTGCTGGAGAGTATAATCACTCTGTTCCGCTTTTAGCTGGCAGATGGTGTAATTCTTCTGACATAAATGTTACTGGCTTGACTGATGGAAATAAAACCGTTAATATTTATATAAATGACACACTTAACAATATGCGTTTAAACAACACATTAGTTGTTCAGATAGATGCTACTGCACCAACTGCGACGGCAACATGTTCTCCTGCAACAGCCCAGACAGGAGACGCTTTCCCATGCTCTTGTGCTGGAACTGACGCAACCTCTGGTGTAAGCACGTCAACAGGCACTTCAACATCTCCAGATGGAATTGCGAAGCCTTCTTCAACAGGCGGCTTTACTTATACTTGTACTGTAACAGATAACGGAGGATTAACAGCAAGCGCGTCAAAAACATATACTGTTACACAAAATCCAGGTAGCGGAAGCGGCGGCGGAGGCAGCGGAACAACAACTCCTAAACCACAAGTAAACTCATTTACGAAGGTGACTCCTGGTGCTGCTACAATTTCAAAATATTTTGATCCTGACTTAGGATTGAAACAAATAGAAATAGAAGTAAACAATGAAGCGCAAAATGTTAAAATTACTGTGACGAAATACGATGGAAAGCCAGCTGCTGTTTCCGTTTCAAAATCAGGAAAAGTCTATCAATATATGCAGATAAATGTCTCAAATGTTGCGGGCAAGCTTAGTAAGGCAAAAGTAACTGCTAAGGTTGAGAAGTTATGGGTAACGTCAAATGGAGTTGATAAAAACAATGTTGTGATATCTAAGTTTGATGAAACCAATGGAAAATGGAATGAGTTGCCTACAACATATTCTTCAGAAGATACTACATACTATTATTACGATGCTGAAGTAACGAGCTTTAGTTATTTTGCAATTTCAGAGAAGGCTGCTCCTGGTACTGGAACTGATTCTGGAACAGGTAGTGGAACTACGGGAACGACTGAAACAACAGAAACTGGAAAAAGTTTAACATGGCTTTGGATTGTGATTGCTGTTCTTGTTATTGCTTTGGTTTGGTTCTTTATGAGAAAGAAGAGATAGTTTTTAATATTCTTAATTATTTTATTTAAAATGGTTATAAGAAAAGTAAATCTTAAAGATATACCAAAATTATGGAACTTCGAGAAGGAAAACAGACTTTATGATAGAAAAATTTTGGGTTCAAAATTTAAGATATTTTTTCTTTGGGAAATGAATAATAGTGAAAAAGAGAAGTGGATAAAAAACATTAAAAGAGAGATTAGAAAGAAGAACGTTTTAGTATTGGTTTCTGAAAATGAAAAATTAACAGGATATGCTAAAGGAATTGTATCTAATTTTAATAATCATAAAGTAGGCTATATTGAAGAGTTTTTTGTAACAAAAAAAGAAAGAGGAAAAGGTGTCTCCTCTGAATTAATGAGAAAAATGATGAATTGGTTTAAAGATAATAAAGTTGAATATATTGGATTAGATGTATTTGCAAAAAATAAAGAAGTAATCGAAATCTATAAAAAATTTGGGTTTGAACCGTTTTCTTTACATATGAAACTAGCTGATTATTAATAAAAACTCCTTAACATCATCTAAATCCTTAAAAATCGTTTCTCATTAATTAAATTCATAATGGAAGTGATTGCAGATCTGCAGATTCATTCTAAATATGCTAGAGCCACAAGCAAAGACATTTCTATAGAGAACCTTGAGAAATACGCAAGAATCAAAGGGCTTGGGCTTCTTGGTGTGGGAGATTTTCAACATCCTTTGAGAAGAAAGGAAATTGACGAAAAACTTATTGAAGATGATAAGGGAATTTTAAGAACAGCTAATGGTTTTCCTTTCTTATGGCAGACAGAAGTTAGTTTAATGTATTCTCAAGATGGGAAAAGAAGAGCTATTCATTTATTGATTTTTGCTCCAAATACAAAAATTGCCGATGAAATCACAAAATATCTGGGAAGCAAGGGTAGGCTTGATTATGATGGAAGGCCTATATTTGGCATGTCCTGTATTGATGTTGTTCGAGATTTAAAGGAAATTGACGATAAAATTGAGATTATTCCTGCTCATTGTATGACGCCATTTTTCGGTTTATTTGGCTCAAAAAGCGGGTTTGATTCTTTGCAAGAATGTTTTGGAGATCAAACAAAAAACATATACGCGGTTGAATCAGGAATGAGTGCAGACCCTTCTATGCTTTGGCGTTTTGAAGAAATAGCCTCAGGAAAAGCCAATGTTGTTTCGTTTAGTGATGCTCACTCAATGTGGCCATGGCGCATTGGGCGCGAAGCAACGGTTTTTGAAATTCCTGAACTGAGCTACGAAAACATAATCAAAGCGATAAGAACTGGACAGGGGCTTCGAGCAACAATTGAAACACCACCAGAATATGGAAAGTATCATTATGACGGACATAGGAACTGTGGTTTTTCTTCAGATCCTGAAAAAACAAAAGCTTTGAAAGGAATCTGTCCTGTTTGTAAAAAACCAATGACAATCGGCGTTGACAATAGAGTTGAAGAAATTGCGGCGCATCCTAAGGGATTTAAGCCGAAAAATCCAAAACCATTTTATAAAATTCTTCCTCTACACGAGGTTGTTGCCTTACAGAAAGGAATCAGCATGAGCAGCAACGGAGTCTGGCAGGTTTATAACAAGCTTATAGCAGAATTTGGAAATGAACTTGATATTTTATTAAAAATTCCCAAAGAAACTTTACTTGGAAAAGGATTTGACGAAAAACTCGTAGATTTAATTATAAAAAACCGTGAGGCAAAAATAAAAGTCGTTCCTGGCTACGACGGCGAATACGGAAAAGCCTTGCTTGGGGAGAAGCAGGGAACTTTGATTTAAACTTTTACCTTAATAAATTTGTAATGCGCGTCAGAAGTTTTGTTTCCGCATTTATCACAGACTTCTTTTAAAGTATAACTTTTACAAGATTTGCACTTTTTTAGTTTCATTTCAAGTTTAGAATGTATTCTCTTAAATGGGGATGATAAGCTATATCGAAATAATCATCTAGCTCTTCTGGATTTACCCATTTTATTTCCTTTAAGTTGCCCCCGACCCTTTCCTTTCCTTTAACAACTTCACATAGATGAAGAATTAGGACGAAATTCTTTTTTTCCTTAGGAATCATTGAGAAGATATGCCCAAGATTTGCTACTTCAAGCCCTGTTTGCTCTTTTATTTTGATTTTAAGGGAAATTTCTAAATCCTCTCCGTGAGCGACTCTTCCTCCAGGAGGCGTCCATTTAAGCTTTTTAACAAAAGGGTCATCCCCCCTCCTTCCTATCAAAATCTTTTTCCTTTTAGGGTCAAAGATTATTCCAAGGACAATAACATTAAAATCATCCAATTTTTTCATATCACTCCATAAAAAACCTTGTTTTTAAGGTTTGTGATTTATAATTTCACAGGAAGAGAATAAAATTTTATTTCTTTTACTTCTTGACAATACTAAACTCAGCTCCTGCCTTTTTTGCATCTTTTTCAATTTCAATAAGGATGTCTCTAAGTTGGTGATCTGCCTTTTTTGCATCATTGGATTCTGTTTTTAAGACATATTTTCCAGCAGAAATGTATTTTACTTCAATTTCTTTTATTTTACCCAAAAGTTTTTTTATTATTCCAATTCCATCGGGATCTGTCGTTGTTAGTAATATCTCTTTTTTTAAGACCACTTTTCTGTTTTTTTGCTGAGCGTTCATTATATCCAAAATTTTTTTTGCGTCCCCTTTTCCAATTAACTCTTCCAGATTTTTTGGATTTTCTTTTGCTTCGTTCAAAAAATCATAAATTCTGGAATTTTTAGATATGACTTCAATAATCCCCTGCCCGCGTTCTCCAAGAACGCTTTTTAATATACTTTCATAACTTTTTTCTTGATTGTATATCTCTTTTACTTCCTTCTGCTCTTTTTGAGTAACTCTTCTTAAAGAAAGATCTATTCTGTCGCCCGATATCCTTAGCACTTTGCACACTATTTTTTTCTTCGGAACAACGTAATCTCTTATATTCCTAATTCTTCCAGGAGCAATCTCGCTCATAACAATGCAACCCTCTACCTCTTTATCTTTTTCAGAGATTTTTACAAACACATTAGTTCCGACTATGCGATCTACAGTGCAAAAAACAACATCGCCTTCTTCGAATGCCATGTTTTAGGAAGAGAAATAGGAGTTTTAAAGGTTTTGAAATTATCTCCTTCTTGCTTTAGTCAGCATAGCTCTTACTTCTTCCAGGTTTGAGCCATTATATCTAGTTACCTGTGAATGAGAGAAATTAAGATTAGAATCGTTTGCAGGCATTATAACTACTCCTCTTGTTCTCCAGGTAAGCCATCTTTCAATATATTTTGGGAAATCATCAACAAGAACCCTTCCATACACCAACCCCTTGTCTCTTGTGATTGTTAAATCCACGTCCTGTCCGAGATGTTTATCTATCCACATTTTTTTACCTGACCAAGAAAATGGATTTGCTTTGGGTCCCTGTGTTAATATCATTATTTTATATCCCAATTCTTTGGCAATCCCCAAGACATCCCACCCTAATTGTAATTTTGGAAGATTTGTCCACCATTCCTCAGAATGCCTTATCATATCGGCCCTCCTTTTTATGTATTCGGGAGCATCATCCTTTACAGGAGAGTTCCATATTGGTTCGTTAGGGGACCTAAACTCTTCAAGCTTTTCTAATAAGGATTTTTCATAATCACAAAGAGTCCCATCCATATCAAAAAGAGCGACATCTTCAATTCTAGGCATAAATTTTCTATACAAACATAGTTTTTAAGAATTCTTGTTCTGGTTTAGTTAAATCTTTACCAGCTCTATCTCGAGAGCATTCTTTAACGCGTCGATAAATTTTTCTTCTTTATCTTTGGTTAATATGCATCCGGCAGCAAGTTCGTGGCCTCCGACTTCGCCGCCAATTTCTTTTATTACTGTATTTAATATTTCTCTGACGTTTCTGCCGCCGTTACCATTATCGCCATTACCATTTCTTCCGCAAACTCTTGCAGAGACCTTTATTTTATCGTCGTAGTATGCCATTGTTATTATAATTGTCCCTTTTTCATAAACAGGAGAGTTTGACAGTATACTTGCTATTGTTCCAACAATTGTGTCTTTTACCTGGTCTTTTGTGTTTATGATTACAAAGTCTTTTCCAATGATTTTTTCGGCTTTGGAAATAAAATTAAGGCCAGAGATTATGTGCTGCTTATATTTTATGTGAATTGCTTCCGCCTCTTTTCTTGAACCCGGAACTTCCATGCAAAATCGCAAAGCAACGTCGCTTTGACCAAGTCTGGAACATGCATTGACCATGGCGCTTAATTCTCGGGCATCTTCTAATTTATTGAAGAATTTTATCAGAAAAATATCTCCGATCATTTCCACTGCTTTTGGATTTCTTAGCATGATGGACGTCACCAAACGTTTCATTTCCTCCTCAGTCGTTTCCATCAGACTTTTATACTGCCCGCGCGAATTTTCTATACCTGCTTCTCTTAATAACTCAAGAACTCCTACGGGGTTTCCGGTAACTCCAGGAATATAAGGATTTGAGCAATACTCCAAAGCCCGGTTTATTGGCCTTGTCGAGGGATAAATTAACAGTCCGCGTTTCTTCTTTATTTCCCCTTCTTCAAGAATACCATTGTTCAATTTGTCTATTTCTTTTTCGAGCAAGTCTCCTATCATGCCCAAAACCGCAAGCTTTGCAGATTTCTTGCTTTCAGGATCTATTTCTTTGCAAAAAAGGTAAGTTAAGCCTGAGCTGCTTATTTTTTCTTTATTGTGGAGCTGTGGATTGATTATTTCAATTCCTTCAAATACCTGTTGAATTAATTCGTGATGGTCTATTATGAAAACCTCTTTCAAGCCAGCGTCTTCTATATGATTTAAGCTTCCCGAGGATAAATCAAGGAAAAGAATTATTTTGTCTTTAGGAAGAGAATCGATAAACGGTTTTTCAAGAGATTTAACAATTTTTATAGAAAATTTTTTGTCCAATCTTCTTAGGCATTTTATCATTATAGCAGCAGAAGTTATTCCATCTGTATCAAAATGGCTTACCACAATAACTTCTTTGCCGTCTGATTTTTGAAGAAATTTTTTTGCAACAGCCTTTATTTGTTCTTCTAAAGAAATTTCACCCTTATCTACCAAAAAATCACCCTCTTTTTCCATTTTTAGTTTTAACTTGGGACATAAGATACAAAGCTGTTAATATCAACTACTTTTATTTATCCTTTACCAAACTAACTCTTCTGTTTATTATTTGAATTAAACTTATTTTTCTAAACTAACCGCGTTTTTAACCTAAGCTGCTTTATAGTACATCTTAAGTTTTCTTAATTGTGAAAATACCCTTTCTTTTTCCCTCATGGCTCTTTTATCTTGTTTATTTTTTTCTGAATGCCTTTTTACCCTTTCAAGTTTCGCTTCCACGTTTTTTAGATCAGGAGAAGCATAACTACCTCGTTCTTTCAATATTTTTGAAATCTTTTTTCCATATTCGCTAGGATGAATTCCCTCGCGTCGTAACTTCTCGCCTATTTTTTCACTGGTTAACCCTTCTTTTGAAAGCTCCAAGACTTTTTTTTCAAATTCTTCTTGGGAAATCTTTTTAGAGTCCTTTTCTACTTTTTCTTTCTTTTTGGTTTCTTGTTTTTTCAGCATTTTAAAAATGATTTTATCAGATTTGTTTCCTTGGTGTTTTATTACATAAAGGAGTTTGTTTTTAAATCTTATGTGTGTTTTAAAAGTAAAAGAATTTAAACATTAAAATTTTATTATTATAGACTGAAATCATTTATTTATGGGAAAGACAATTGGGGTGGTGAGCTTAAAAGGAGGCGTTGGGAAAACAAGTGTTGTTGCAGCCCTTGGCTCCGCAATTTCTGAATTTGGAAAAAAGGTTCTTTTGATTGATGGAAACCTTTCTTCGCCCAGCTTAGGACTTCATCTTGGTATTGTTGAACCCAAAACAACGCTTCATCATGTTTTGAATAGGAAGGCAGAGGCAAGAGACGCAATTTATGAACACGGAAATTTTCATGTAATGCCTGCTTCGATATTTGAAAAAACAGAAATTAATCCTTTTCTTTTAAAAGATAAAATTAAGGGCTTGAAGAGGAGTTATGACGTTATTCTTATTGATTCAAGCCCAAGCCTTGACGAAGAAACTCTTGCAGTCATTTTGGCTTCTGACCAAATTTTGACAGTTACAACACCAGATCATGCAACATTGAGCGCAACTATTAAAGCCGTGAAATTAGCAAGGCAACGGGGGACACCAATTTCAGGAATTGTTTTGAATAAGGTTCATGATAAAGATTTTGAAGTTTCTCTTAGCGACATTGAAGAAGTTTTGGACATTCCTGTTCTCGCAGTAATTCCTTATGATATCAATGCACTTAGGGCTCTTTCTAGCATGGAACCATCTACGGTTCATAGCCCTAGGTCAAAAGGAAGTGTTGAATATAAAAAACTTGCCGCTGTTCTAATTGGAGAGAAATATAACCCGTTCAGCTTCAGAGATTTTTTTAGAATATCCCCGAAAATAGAAGAAGTTAACAGAGAGATTTTTTATAGCGGGGTTTTTAAGTAGCTCGATATAAATGAACTCTATCACCAAATTGTCTTCTTAAAATTTGATATATGGCGCCGTAAGGCAGGTGCATTGATGTCATGAAGCTTTTTTCATCTGTTCCGCCAACAGAAATGTCTACTAGTTTATGGTCTATACTCGGATGATTAATAATTATTAAATCACTTATTTCTGTTCCCATACCTGATTCTAAAGGAAAAGGGGTGCATGTTCCATAAACCATCCCCGTTGGAACCTTATTAGGCCAATATCTTTCTGCGTTTGATTTGGACATTCCTAATACCTCATGAAAAATTTTTCTATGATTGGGATTTTTATCAAGTTCAGGCGTTATAATTCCTATTAGAGGATTATTATTTCTTGAAAAATAGAGGGCTTTTACTATTCTTTCTAATGTCCAATCTCTAAAAGAGGAATCTTCTTGTAATAAATTAAGTTTTTCTTTACAGCTTCTTGTTGGTTCTTTATGATCTAAAGGTTTTATCTCAATTCCTAGTTCCCTTGCGATTTCAAAAACATAGTTTTGTTCTGGGTGTGACATAAAATAACTTAGAATTATGATTTTTAAGTTTATAGGTAATGTACACGATGTCTTAAAAGGTTAATAAAGAAACCCTTATAAATCGTTTAAATCTTTTTCTTTAAAGCCCCATAGTTCAGTGGTCAAGAATGCGAGGTTTTGAACCTCGCGACCCAGGTTCGAATCCTGGTGGGGCTATTTTAATTTAATCTCCAGATTCGTAGTAGAATTCAAATACTGATAAATTATTTTTTGTTTTATAAGCACTTTTTAAGTATCCCAAACTAAAACCATGAGTGAATCCCGTACAAAATAATCTTATTAATGCAAGGTCTCTCTTTACTTTTTCTTCAGGAATTTTACTTAAGTCTGCTATTTGGTAACGATATCCATCTCCTTTTGGCCATAAAAATGTAAAATTAGTTCGATTTTCATATTCCTCTATACGAAGTTCATTTCCATGTATCTGCCAAGTGTCTTTTTCGTGTTCAATTACTTCGTTAATAAAATTATTTATTTCTTCATTGTTAACAAAGCTTCCTAAATCAAATTTTTCGCCCCTTTCTAATAAAAGCCCAAACCCAGAATATGTTAATTCTATTTTTCCTCTTAGACCCCTTATTGGCGTTTCATCAAGCCAACATACTCTCCTGGCTAATTCATAGGTTTCTCTATCAGTTAAAGGACCAATCGAATATGTTTCGGCAACGATGCCTTCATCCATTCTTATTGCCATTTTCTTAGAAATTTATTCCACTTTAAAAGAATAATTGTGTTGTAGTATACTTAATACTGCTCCTTATATCTGCCGCGTTTTTCGACTTTTTTTAATTGTTCGAGAACCTTTTTCGATTCTTTTGAAATAGAATAATCTTTGAGAACTTCTCCGAAAAGAGTTTCCCAATTTTTGAAGTGTTTTGCTTCTAGCGCTTGTTTCAACAAATGCAAATCAACTGCCTTGTCCTCTATTTTTTGGCTGATGAAGCCGAGGCCGAAATCGATGAAGTAAACCCCCGGAGAATTTATCTTTTCCCCACCCACCCGCCCAAAAACATTTTTATTAATAGAACTATTAGGATAATTACTTATTTTACTTAACTTTTTGTCACCGAGTATTTTTTTATTATCTTTTGTTTTTTCTTCAATATAAATCATATTGCTAGTTGTTAAATCTCCATGAATAATGTCTACGTTGTGAAGTTTTGCGATATTTTGTCCTATTGCAAGGCATATATCCTTTTGCTTATTTAAAGGAAATTTGTTAAGATGTTTAGAAAGTTTTTTTCCCTTTATGAAATCCATTGATATTTCCTTTTTATTTTCATCAACATTTTCTATCTGTGGAACTGAAATGATTTTTGAGGCTTTTTCAAGAAGCTTGACCTCTGATCTGGTTCTTTGGCGCCTTAAGCGATCGTCAAGCTCAGAAAGACGATAAGATTTTGCAACACGGCGTTTTATTATTAGCTTATTATCTTTTAAAATTATCAATGCCTCTGCACCTCTTTGAAGAATTTTTTGGTTTGACATTTTTAATGCTCCCAAAGATAAAACATGAATACAAGAGCAACTAACAAACCTATATCAACCAGAATACAGAAATTGCAAATAACTTTTATCACAAATACTTGCAAGTAGAGAAAATAAATCGCCACTGCTGAGCCAAGAATAATTGCCAAGTGTATTACCTTTCTTGCATGCTTATTCGGTCTTTTTATGTGAAATAAAGTTAGTGCTATCATAAATGAGAATATGAAAATACCAATTAAAGAATTGCTAACCCCTAATGTTTTACCATATACAGAACTGTTTACAACATCACACCCTTTTCCAGGGTCACAGATTCCTGTAAGAGAATTTGAATAAAGAACTATAGAACTAATCAAGCCAATAATAAAAACTAATAAAAATATTTTGTATTTCATTTTATGAACTTTAAAACTTCTGGAAGCTTTTTAATATTATCGTCTTCAGTAAAATGTCCTTTATTTTTTAGTATAAAAACCTTAGCACCAAGATTCCTTTCAAAAGTCTCTTTATTTTCTTTAATATAATTATATGGTTCATTACTAGACAAGAAAACTATCAGATTACCAATCTTTTCTTTGACTTTATCAAAATTAATAGTTGTTTTTAACCATGGGCGGGCAATTTCTTCAACTTCTTTATTTTCTAAATTATCAAGTTTAAACCATCCTGCTACAAAGATAACATTTACTTTATCATTAAAATTTTCCTTTTCTAGATATCTCATAATTGTCTGACAACCAATACTATGCCCTATCAAAATTGTGTCTTTATTTGGTTTCCCAATAATTTTTTTTAAATGCGAAATCCACGCGTTAATTTTAGGTTTATCAGTATTTGGCATTTCAGGAACTTTGACATTGTATCCTTTATTTTCCAGCTCATTTTTTAGCCAGGGACACCAATCGCTTTTTGAATTTCCATCCCATCTATGAACAATAATTGCTGTTTTCACCTTAAAACCTCACCTTTTTTATTTTCCCGAATTTTTTTGCGAGTTTTTGCATTTGTTTTTGGCTTAAGCCCTTTGACATATCCAACCCATCTGCGCCAACCCCTGATTTTACCATTTCATTTAATAGTTTGTATTGTTTTAAGAGTGCCCTTATATCACTGGTGTGAACGCCAGCTCCTTGCGCAACACGAGCTATCCTTGAAGTTTGCCTTTCAAGCAACTCTGGATTTTCTTTTTCTTCCGGAGTCATGGATTTTATTATGTGTTCCCATTTTGCAATTTTAGCTTCCTGATTTTCCAGAATATTTTCAGGAAGTTTATTTCCAATATTTGAAAAGCCAGGAATCATTCCCTTAATTTTTTCAAATCCACCAAGCGAACTCATCGAACGCACTTGTTCAATAACATCTTCAAGTGATAATTTGCCCTCTTGTTGTATCTTTTTTTGTGCCTTTGAGATTTCGGCTTCGCCTGTTACTGATTTAATTTTTTCAATTAAGGTTTCTAAATCGCCCATGCCTAAAAGTCTGGAAAGAAATGATTTTGGGTTAAATTCTTCAATGTCATTGATTTTTTCTCCTGTTGTGATGAAATATACCGGCGCCTTTGTTTCTGCGCAAGCTGTCAAGGCGCCGCCGCCACGCGCAGTAGAGTCCATTCTTGTAATTATGACTCCAGAGATGTTTACCGCTTCCTGAAACTCTTTTGCTTGTTTTTTTGCTGCTTGCCCAATGTCTGCAGGCAGAACGAGAATTGTTTCTGTTGGATTAATTTCTTTGTTTATGGATTTTATTTCATCAATCAAAGATTTATCTAGTGTATGCCTTCCGGCTGTGTCAACAAGAATTAAGTTATATTCTTTCAGTTGCTTTTCATATTTTTTTATTATTTTTACAGGGTTTTTTTCATTTAAATCCACGATGCATGGAATTTTGTTTTTTTCTGCCAGTTGTTTCAATTGTTCTGCTGCTGCTGGCCTGTGAACATCAAGCCCAAGAAGAACTGGCTTATAACCCCGCTTTGCAAAATAGTTTCCGAGCTTTGCGACAGTTGTTGTTTTTCCTGCCCCATAGAGCCCAAGAAACATTATTCTGTTTTGTTCGCCCTTTTCTTTTTTAAGGATTAAAGGCTTGTATTCTCCGAGAATAGAAACCAGTTCGTCATGAAGAAGTTTTATGATGTGCTCTTTTTTTTCTATATCCTTGATGCGCTCGTCAAATGCCGACTTCCGAATTTTATCAGAAAGCTCTTTCACGAGAATGACATTTACATCTGCTTCTATCAGGGCTCTTTGCAAGTCTTTTATTATGGAATCCACAAGGTTTTTATCGAGGAATATGGCGTTAGCTATCTTATCTGTCGCTTTTCTAAGAACTTCGCCTAGTTTTTCCAGCATATTTTAAGAAGTAGAAAGAGGGTTAATAAATTTGTGGTTTTGAGGTTTAATTCCCAAGCGTCTTTAGTTCTTTTTCGGTGAATTTTTGGATAGAAAATGCTTTTTCCGCTTCACGCCAGTATTTTCTCCCGAGAATTTTTATGAGTCCCTGATCCTTAGTTTCAACAGCTTGAGCAGTTTCCTCGCTTTCACGAATAATTCTAAACGCTCTATTTGAAGGACTATCTGGAACAGCGCTAACTCTTAATGCATATTTAACACCTTTATAATCTAAAATTTTAAGAGATTCTCTGTCTCCTTCTAAGTAACCCTTATCTCCGTCATAGTTTGTTATGTTAACAAAGCTCATTTTACTAAAGTACCTTTTCTTTATTTAAGGTTTTCTATTAATCATCGCCATTATCTTCTCCGGGCACCCAGTAAGGCTCGTGGTCTTCTCCATAATATCTATAGTGGCCATACTTGCAGTCTCGTTCCCATCTTTCTTGTTCTTTAGCTTCTTCCCTTGCCTCGAGTTCTTTATAGCGTGCTTCGTCTTGCCTCATCTTATTCGCATAATACCTCAATCCCGCCTTTATTATGTCGTCTAGGTTTGGTTTCGTCATTTTTTTGCCTCCAAATTTGCGTAAGAAATTAATATAATAAATACTTGTTGAAGATATTTCTACAACAGATTTAAAAAGAATACCCGCATCTCTTATTTATGGACATATTTTCGGATACAATTTTTAGAGATTTAGAAAAACTAGATTTCAGCATAAATGAATCAAAGGTTTACCTAATTCTATTGAAACTCGGTCCAAATATGGCAGGTAGAGTTTCTAAGGAAGCAAATTTAGATAGAACAAGCGTATATAATGCTCTTAAAAGTTTACTCCAGAAAGGAATTGTCTCTTATGCTATTGAAGCAAATAGAAAGGTGTTCAAAGCTGAAAATCCAGATAAAATCCTGGATTTCTACAAGGAAAAAGAAGAACTTTCTAAAAGTATAACATTGAAATTAAAACAGTTTTACAATAAAAAAAATGAAAAAAGCAACATAGCTCTTTATCAGAATTTTAAAGGACTTAAAACAGTTTTTCAAGATATATTAAACTCTTCTAAAAAAGACGACGAATATTTAGTTATAGGTTCTGAGGGACAATTCACAGAAAAAATGCCTTACTATTCTCCATTGTTTAGAAAACTTAAAGAAAAAAAGAAAATAAAAACTCGGATGTTAATAAGAAAAGGGATAGTTAAGGAAAAGAGTAAGTTTACAGAATATAAAGAAATTCCTTCTGATGTTAAATCTCCGGCCACAATTAATGTCTATGATGGAAAAGTTGCAATTTTTATATGGAATGAAAAACCAGAAGCGATTTTAATTAAAAATAAGGATATTAGTGAAAGCTTTAAGAGTTATTTTAATTTTATGTGGAAAAATGCAAAATCTTAATTTCACAACCCCAATTCTTTCACAAATTCTTTTTTGTTAAATACTTTTATATCATCATACTCTTGTCCAACACCCAAAAAAAGAATTGGTTTTTTTGTAACAAAACCCACAGATAATGCTGTACCGCCCTTTTCATCGACGTCGGCCTTAGTCAGAATTATTCCGTCTATTCCAATTGCCCAGTTGAAGCTTTTTGCCTGTTCTACAGAATCGTTTCCTGTTATACTTTCTCCAATGAAAAGTTTTAAATCCGGCTTGCAGACACGTGAAATTTTTTCTATTTCCTTTAATAGGTTTTTTGAAGTGTGCATGCGCCCGGCAGTATCGATAAGAACACAGTTTATGAAGTTTTTTTTAGCATATTGTATAGCATCAAAGCCCACTGACGCAGGATCAGTTCCATACTCTTGAGATATTACTTTTATGCCAATTTTATCGCCATGCTGTTTTATCTGTTCTATTGACGCTGCACGAAATGTGTCTGCAGCTGCTAAAACACATGAAATGCCTTTCTTGTTAAGAAAATCGGCAATCTTTGCAATCGTTGTTGTTTTTCCTGTTCCATTGATTCCTGCAAACAAAATTACAAAAGGTTCTTTTTCTCTGCTCTTGGATTTTTCCTTTATTCTTTCCAAAATATCAAAAGGTTCAATCAATATGTCTTCAATGACTTCTTTTAGGGAATCTTTAATTTCAGATTCGACTTCTTTTCTTAGCAATTCCTTTCCAACAATTTTCGCTTTCAATTCAGAGATTACTTTTTCAGTAACTTCGTATGCAACATTGTTTTCAAGAAGAAGCATTTGTAAATCCTCTGCATAAACGTCGAATTCTTCCTCTGAAATCCTAATTTTTATTATTTTTGATTTTATTCTTTCGAAGAGTGATTTTGGCTCTAACTTTAGATGAGTTTGCTCTTTTTCGTCTTGTTGGGTTTCTGTTTCTATTTTCCTTAGCTTTTCAAGATCTGGCTCGTATTTTTGGGTTCCTACGTTAAATTTTTCTGGTATTTTTATCTCTTTTAATGCTTTTTTAGGTTTTTTTCCTGGCTTTTCCTTTGGTTTTGCTTCTTTTTTCTCTGCCTGCTTCTCAGTAGAGAACTTTTTCGTCCAGTTTTGCAGTTTTTCCTTCAAAAATTTGAACATGTTTTTTTGAGGCATATTTGCTTTAAAATACTTTATACTACCCAACTGCCATAAAGAAGTTTTAATGTGAAAAACTCTGCATTTTCTATTAGCAATTTTTAATGAACTGAACGCACTGAAGCAATTTAGCGAACGACTGAAAGGAGTGAGCGACTTTACAATCATAACATAAATTTTTATAAAGAAAAATCTCCCCTTAACTGTATGAAAGTAAACAGGAAATTTTCAATCATTCGCCATAAGAGGTATGTCAAATGAAAGGTATACTTGTTATTCTTGATGGTTTAGGAGATTTGCCATGCAAACAGCTTGGCGAGAAAACGCCGCTTGAAGCAGCTGAGATGCCAAATCTTGATTTCTTGGCTGCGCGAGGAGAAATGGGTTATATGTATCCTGTGAAGCCGGGATTTATTCCGCAGTCAGATGAAGCAATTGTTTCAATTTTTGGAAATGACCTAAATAATAGTTCAAGAGGACAACTCGAAGCCCGCGGCACAGACTTGAAACTTATTCGCGGCGATTTAGCTTTGAGAGTAAATTTTGCGACAATAGATTCTCTGGAAAAAGGCAATATTATTGATAGGCGTGCAGGACGAACATTAACAACATTAGAAGCAGAGATTCTTTCTAAGGCAATTAATAAAATAACGCTTCCATGCGGTTTTGTTTTCAAGCCAACAGGTCAGCATAGAGCTGTTCTTGTTTTGCGCGGCGGTTTCTCAGATAATATCACTGGAAATGATTCTGCTTATTTAATGGGAATAAGGGAAAGTTCAAAGATAGGCGCTTTCAAAGCCACAGACGATGATGAAAACACACAATATACTGTCAATATACTAAAAGAATTTGCTGATAAAGTCTTTCATGTTCTTAACAATCACCCTATCAATGAAGAAAGAAGAAAAAAAGGGCTTTTGCCTGCGAACTATCTTCTTATGCGCGGAGCAGGCATTGAAACCCCGAAACTTAAATTTTACAAGAAATGGCTTTCTGTTTCTTACATGCCTCTTGAAATCGGCTTTGCAAGAACAAGTGGAATGAAGGTTTTTTCCTTTGATTACCCAAAGCTAAAAGGATTCGACTCTTATCAAAACCTAAGAGAGGGTTTGGAGAAAGCATGCGATTTCTCGGTTAAGGTTTTGCAAAAGAACCATAAAGACTTTGATTATGCTTATGTACATATAAAGGAAACAGACTTTCCAGGGCATGATAACAAGCCGCTTGAAAAAAAATCAATGCTTGAGTATATAGACAAAACCTTGTTTGAATTTCTGAGAAAATTCGTACCACCGAACAGAATCAGGGTGATTGTTACCGGAGACCATTCAACACCATGCAAGCTAAAAGACCATTCTGCCGACCCTGTTCCTGTTTTGTTTTACAATGTCTCGCCGCCGAAGAAGAAAAGCAAGGAAACCGGCTTTTTTAGCAGGTTTAATCCATATCAAAAGAAAAATGCCGACGTGAAAATAATAGGCAATGATTCTGAGGCAATGGGCGATTTGAAGGGAGAAATGAAAGCCACAGCAGAAAAATTCTGTGAGAAAAACGCGAAAAACGGGAAGCTTGGAATGATTTTAGGAAAGGATTTATTGGAAAAGACGGGATTTAATAAGTAAGGGATTAGAATTGTATTTTTACCACAACAATTATTAAAAGTCTTTGCTATTTGTACTTTTATAGCCATGATAACATACAATGACCTATATGAAGCAGCCCGAAAAGAACGATACTCTGATCAATTACAGCAACTGTCGAAGAATTTTATATTAGAAGTTGCAGAATATCTTAAGGAAAAAAAAGAGCTTGTTTCAAAGGATGATGATATTTTTTCTGACATGATTGCGAAAACAAAAAAGCAACTTGAGAACGCGACGACTCTTTTCAAGGAATTAATGACTAGGAGAAGGAAAAAGATACTTGACCTTGTGCTTATTGCGGCAGAGACTGGAATTTCTAAACAGGATTTTGACAATATGCTTTCTTTTGAAAAAACCTTGTTTGAAGAGCTGATGAAAAATATAGAGCTTTCTGACAAGGTGCTTGGCGGGCTTCTCGGCGGAAAAAAAGAAGAAATTTCCAAAAATGAGTTAGTTGTTTTCAAGGCAGATGTTGGGGAATTTATGGGCATGGAAGGTGAAAAAGTAGGCCCTTTTTCTAAAGGAGAAATAGCCAACATTTCAAAACCAGTCGCAGATATCCTCGTTGAAGATGGGAAAGCCGAGGTTTTGGAGAAGTAAAAGCCCCAGATTAACTATCTTATATTATACTCTTTTGAATATTTTAATATAGAAAAAGCACTTACACCCAATTCTTTAGCGGCCTTTCTAGATGGAAGATTTTTTACTTTTTCTAATTCCTCTCTAGATAGATAAAACCCGATCCACCTTTTATTTTCTATATATTTTATGGCCTCATCACCTAAGTGTTTTTTTAAAATTATCCTGTTTTCAAGCTGCTTTAAAATTCTTAAGACTTCTTTATGATCACAAAGCGTCCAAGAATATTGCCTGTTCCAATTAGGCTTCAGTTTTCTCTTTACTTCAGATACAGTTCCGGCCCCAACAAAATTTTTTATTTCTACTAAAATATTTTTATTAGTATTTGAGATATATAGTCTAACTCGCGGCGGTTTTATAATTATAGACCCCTCGCCATCAATAAAACCCGCTACATAATCCCAGTTCATTTACCTACTGATTTTATTTGGTTATATATTTTTATTCCAACTATTTCAGAGTAAAAGCCTCATGAGGGATTTGAACCCCCGACCTACAGTTCATTTGGATTTTGATTTTTTTCAAATCGTACAAAACTGCCGCTCTAAACCGGACTGAGCTAATGAGGCGCAAAAGTAGAGAGAAGAATTAGTTTAAAAGATTTCTTATTTGCCTAAAGTTCTATAAGCATCTAATAAAAGAGATTCTGTTGTTTCCCAATCTATGCAGGCATCTGTTACCGAAGTTCCGTACTCTAATTTTGTTGAGTCGAAGCCGTCAAGATCTTTTGGAATGGGTTGGTTGCCAGAGTTTAAGTTAGATTCAATCATTATCCCGATTATGCCTTTATTGCCGTTTTTTATTTGTTGAATGATATTTTTGAATACAAGTACTTGTTGCCCATGATCTTTTTTTGAATTTCCATGATTACAGTCAATCATTAGTTTTGGAGAAAGCTGATGAGCCTTAAGTAGCGTTTGAGCTTCTTTAACATTTTTTTCATCATAATTTGTGCTTCTGTCTCCGCCCCTAAGAACAAGATGTGTGTATGGATTTCCAGAAGTATTTACAATGCATGGAGCTCCTAACTCATTTATTCCTAAAAACGAGTGCCTTTCTCTTGCAGATAACATGGCATTTATAGCAACTTTAATGTTCCCTTCTGTACCATTTTTGAATCCTACTGGCATCGAGAGTCCAGAAGCTAATTGCCTATGCTGTGGCGATTCAACTGTTCTTGCACCTATCGCTGCCCAAGAGATAAGGTCTGAGTTATATTGCGGTGTAAAAGCCTCGAGGTATTCTGTAGCAGACGGCAAACCGATTCCTGCATTGTGCAAGAGAATTTCACGGGAAAGATGTAATCCCTTATTTATGTCATTTAAACCATTAAGATCAGGATCATAAATGAAACCCTTCCATCCAATGCTTGTTCTTGGTTTTTCAAAATAGGTCCTCATTATAATTAAAAACTTATCAGAAACTTTATTTGATAATTCTTTTAGTTTTGTTGCGTATTCTTCGGCAGATTTGGTATCATGGATTGAGCAAGGGCCGATAATTATCATGGTTCTAGAATCTTTTCCATCTAGGATATCTTTTATAGCTTTTCTTCCGCAACGAACTGTTTCTTTTGCTTTATCTGTTTGGGGAAGGTCTCTTTTTAGATCGTGCGGGTTAGTCAGTGTTTTATATTCAAGAATATGCTGATCGACTATTCCATTTGATTTATTTTTTTCTGGAGCCATTTTATATCAAAAGAAGTTTAGAATTAACAGCTTTGGCTATCTAAAAATACCAAAAATAAACCTGTTGCTGAAATATCATGTTTGAGCCAAAATATTGGTATATTTAAAGATTACTCTTTTGTAGTTTATTGTTTATTTTTTCTATAGACCCTATGAATTTACTCCTTACATTCCCAGAATATTTGTTGTATTTGTTCATATCCTCAAAAAGTTGCCATGCATCGTTTTTCACTGTACCAAGTATCCTTATCAAATCCCTATAGCCCCTCGTGTCTATATCGACGTTTGACGCCTTCATGTTAATTAAGGCCCTGCCTATAAAATGTGTTAGAACAAGTGACTTTGCAATTTCCTTGTCATGCTGTTTTGGAGTTTTTTCTATTACTAACAAACCTTTGCTTTCGAGAAATCTTTTGATTTGAGAATATAAATTATCAGAGATTCTGACTTTGCACAGCACGATTTTTCTTCCTTCAAGTGAATCAGATGCAGTATCTGTCCCAAAAAGAGGGTGTGTTGCTAGTATTTGTGTATTCCTTGGAAGAATATTTTCCATCAATTTTACAGGATATTCTTTGACTGAACATACATCAATAACGAGAGAACCTTTTTTCAATAAGTTTTTGATGTTTTTTAAAGTATTCTTCATCTCAGAAATTGGAACTGCAAGCACAACTATTTCGTTTTTACAAACCTGTCTAAGAGATGATGGAATAGCGTTATTCTTTCTAATTTCTGCTTTCTTATTCGATTTGTCATATGCATAAAATTCAAAATCGTTAGAAAGGTGATTAACAATCAGCTTTCCAAATCTTCCAAAGCCTATAAGCCCGATTTTTTTTATTCTGCAGTTTACATTTCTGAATTGCCTTTGTTGAGAAGTTCTTGAATTTTTAAATACAACACCAAAAACCTCTTCAATAAACTCTTTATTTAACCCATGTTTTTTTGCTTTTTGAGAAATTTTATCCAGAATTTCTTCCTCTCTCTTTTTATCAAATATTGGTATATCTAGACTATTCTTAAGTTTCCCTATTTCCTCAATCAAATTTTTTCTTTTTGATAAAAGTTTCAGTATTTCTTCGTCTATTTCGTTTATAGCCTTTCTTGATTTATTTATTTTTTCCATTAAATTTTTATTCATATTTTTTGTTTTAGGCAGTTTATATCAATAAGAATTCAAAATTATATAAAATATATAAAATTATCTCTACTTGGCTTCAATCGCTTTTTCGACTTTGAAAATACGAATTTCACAAAGCGATAGAGGATAAATTTTTTTTAATTGTAGACTAAGAATTTTCTGAATTTTACTTTTTATGATTTCATCAAAAAGCGTTTCGGTGTCCTTGTTTTTTATGTAAGATGTGAGTTCGGCTCTTGCTTTTTCCCTCAGCGCTTTTCTTACTGCTCTTGACACCTTTTTTCTTGTTATAAAGAACGGCTTTATTTTAACTTGTGCATTTTTACACTCAGCAGAAAAAGAATCTTCGACATAGTTTGTTCCCTTTCTCATCATTCTTCTGATGAAGTAAGGCAGTACAAGAAGTTCAACAGGCTCTGCAATGGCGTTGTTGCCTTCTATTTTTATTTTAAGCTTAAGCAAAGCCCCTTTTCCTCTTAATAATCTTGTTAAATCATAACTGATGATTTTGTTTTTCAGGCTTTCCAAGTCAAAGCCGTACAACTGCGTGTCTTTGTTGATTATTGGCATATCAACTTCGAAAAACCGTTGCCGCTTTTTTGCTTGTGCCATTTTTATGTGAAATTGCCGCTATCGTAGGATTTATTTAAATTGTTAATGCAGAAACTTTTACAGATATTGTTATACTTTTTTTTAATGTTAAAACTTATTTTTATATTCGAGCAATTTATTGCGAGTGAATTTTTAATTAACATTTTCTTATTCCTGTGTTATCTTTCCTGTTCTTTTATTTCTGCGGCCTTGCCTATATTTGGCTTTTCCACATACGCTGCAAACATACATTATGTTTGTTTTTTTCGTGGTTTTGGATTTTCTTTTGTTCTTTGAAATTGCTGGTTTTGAACCCCATTTTCCTTTGTTTCCTATTCCACGTCCTAAACCTCTTTCTCTTGCTCTATTGATGCTTCCTCTTGTCAAAACCCCACGCTTGAAACCTGTTCCGACTAATTTGACTTTTTGATTTGTTTTTTTATTGCAATGAGGACAAAATCTATTTACTGTCTTTGGGATTTTCATAATAACAAATAAAGAAATGGCTTTTTAAAGGTTGTTGATATGTTGGTTAGAGAAGGGATTTAACATGATAGAAAATTATAAATAATCTTTTTTGTTTATTCCTAAATGAGAAAAGTATTAGGGTTTATTCTTTTTATTGCCGGAATCTTATTGGTTTTTTTGTCCCAGATATCTGTTACTGGAAATGTTATTGCCGAAAACCTTGGTGATTCTAGATATGTGCTTTCTGCTGTTTTGATAATCTTTGGGGTTGTTTTAATGGCGTTTCCTATACCATTAGAAAGAAGAGTGGTTGAATCAAAAGACAAGATTGAAATAAAAAATGCATTCAGACAATGGAACGGCAGATTAACAAATTCTCAGAAACATGTGTTAAGAAAATACGGGCTTAGAACTGAAACAACAGGTGGAAACCATGTTGCCTTTTATTTCCCATATTCACAAACAAAAGTTTATACAAGTTCAACACCGAGTGATCAAAGGTCTGGGCTTAATTTTGCATTGAAACAATTGATTCCTTATATAGAGGAAAATTATCTTGAGCATGTTGCTTAGACTGAAAAATGGCCTCGCCCAGGATCGAACTGGGGCATTGTCCACGTCAAGGACATGGTCTACCATTAGCCTACGAGGCCTTAAAGAAATGACCTTCTAGAAATATTTAAATATAATGTTTATTAGTATCTTTCATGCCATTGTTTAATAGAAATCCTTATCCTATGGGGGGCCCCATGGGTATGCCTATGCGAAGACGTAATGGATTAAGGATTTTCTTACTTATTTTAGGGATTGTTTTTGGCGCTTATTTTTTGAATGCGGCTTTCCTGTGGGTAAAACTTCCTGTGATGAGTGTCGCGACTTTAAAAATTTTTAATGTTGTAACAGGAATTTTGCTGGTAATTCTTGGATTGACAACTGTAATTAGACCAAGATACTAATAATTTTATTTTTTATCAATAAATTTATATACATAATTCCCATATTTCCCTTATGAAAAAAGGGAGTGTGTTTTTTGGCCAAAAAAGAGGCCAAGTGACTGTTTTTATTATAATCGCTGTTCTTATTGTTGCTGCAGCAGGAGCGTATTTTATTTTAAGAGGTTCGATTGGGCAGTTCTCAATTCCCGCAGATGTTCAGCCAGCTTATACTAGTTTTCTTTCATGTTTGGAACAAGATGCCTTGGTTGGAATAAGTGTTTTAGAAAGCCAAGGAGGCTACATAAATCTGCCAGAGTTTGAACCAGGCTCCCAATATATGCCATTTTCATCTCAACTTAATTTTTTAGGAAATCCTATTCCTTATTGGTACTATGTTTCAGGAAATAACATACAAAAAGAACAAGTTCCCACAAAGGCAGATATGGAAAGACAGCTCGGAGATTTTATCGAATCCAAGGTAAACAATTGCAATTTTGATCCTTACTATGAACAGGGTTTTGAGATTTCATTGGCTGAGCCAGTTGCAACAGATGTTTCTATTAGAGATGGCGAAGTTGAAATTAATCTAGAAACTAATGTGAACATTGTCAAGGGAAATGAAAGCGCTCTTATAAAAAATCATAAAGTTGTTGTGAAGTCAGAATTGGGAAAATTGTATAACTCGGCAAAAAAAGTTTATGACGAGGAACAAAGTAGCCTGTTCCTTGAGGAACGCGCTGTTGATACTTTAAGGCTCTATGCACCGGTTGATGGCGTTGAGATTTCTTGTTCTCCGTTAGTATGGAATGCAAATGAAGTTTTTGATGACTTGCAAGAAGCTATTGAAGCAAACACGGTTGCGCTCACAACCAAAAATGTTGGTGAAGATTATTTTACTGTTCCTATTAAAGGAGTTGGCGAAGAAGTGAGATTTTTGAATTCAAAAAATTGGCCTAGCGGTTTTGAAGTTACGCCTTCTGACGGGGCTTTTTTAATTTCAAATCCTGTAGGAAATCAACAGGGATTAGGAATTCTTGGGTTTTGTTATGTTCCTTATCACTTTGTTTACAATGTTAGGTATCCTGTTCTTGTTCAGGTTTATTCTGATTCTCCTGGCGTGACGGGAAATGAGATCTTCCAGTTTCCGATGGCAGTTGTTCTTCAGAATAATAATCCACGGGAGTCTCTAAATGTAACTGCTGTAGAGGATGTTGTACCTGAATTGTGCACTTATAAAAATACAGAAGTTGAGGTAATTGTAAGAGACCTGCGTGGCACTCCAGTCAAGGCAAATGTTTCTTATGAGTGTTTGGGAAACAGATGTTCTATTGGAGAAACTTCTGATGCCGGTGTCCTTGAAGACGCTTTCCCGCAATGTGTAAATGGATATGTAGTTGCAAAGGCTCCAGGATTCAAAGATGTAAGATATTTGTTTTCTACTACTTCTAGTGGAAGCGTTAGCGTTATCATGGAAAAACTTTATGATAAAAAAGTACAGCTAAAGATTAATGGTGTGAATTATAATGGAGATGCCATAGTTTATTTCACGTCTCCAGATGTAACGCAGACTATTGTATACCCTCAGCAGAAAAATGTGCAGCTAGCAGAAGGGCAATATCAAGTGCAGGTTTACATTTACAGAAATTCCTCAATAAACATAGGAGCAACAGTGACAGAACAATGCATAGACGTTCCTCGTTCCGGACCCCTAGGATTGTTCGGATTGCAAGAAAAAAAGTGCTTCGACATACAAGTTCCTAGCCAGTTAATTTCAAATGCCTTGTCTGGCGGCGGGAAAGAGGATTACTATGTCTTGGAATCTGATTTAGCGCGTGCCGGTGTTCTTGAAATAAATTCAAAGAACCTTCCTATACCAGACACGATTGAAAAACTTCAGGACAATTATGCTTTGTTTGAAGAAAATGGTTTGGATGTTGACTTTAGATGAAAATGGAAAGCGAAATGAAAAAATGTTAAATAGAAAATTTAGTGAAAAGATGATAAATAGAAAAGAAGACAAGGTTTTAATGGGAAAAAATGTAAATGTTAGAGGGTTAAAAAGCCTTGTTTTATTATTAGCTATCTTATTTTTAACAATATCATCTTTGATGTTTATTTCTGCAGCAGCTTATGCAAGAACAAATCCTGCTTACACGCAAACAACTTTCTTTAACCCAACAGGAAACATCGATTTTTCGCAATTCTTGTTTAGCAGGGAGATGTGCGGGGCAGGACAGGATTTTATTCTTCAAGTTGACCCACGAGGATGCAGTCCTTCTGTTGTAAGAAGCGATCTTCTTGAAGAGCAGAACGTTCCTATTTTTTGTCCGATTGTCGCGACAAAACTAAATCCAATGATAGATGTCGAGGCAATTAACAGAATTTCATTTACCTTTAATCCGCCGACGCCAAAAGAAGTTCAAGGACTTGCATATGTTCCTGCAAGGGCAGCATTAGTTGCTCCAGGACTTCAAATTGATCAGCCAGTGTTGAATAACCTTGGATATGTGGTCATAGTTCTCAAAAGAAATCCAAATGAAAGTGCGATGCCTAATTTTGTCCAGGGGAATCTAACAGCAACTTTAAGATATGATATAAAAAATGCTTTTGGTGTTGGACAAGCTCTTTATTATCTTCCTGAAATAAATGATGAAGAATGGGAACAAAGGCAAATACAATATGGTTTCTGGCGCGGTAAGGGTTACTTAAGAGCTGAAAACATCGACGATGACAGCGCGACTATTTCTGTTTTTTCTGACAGGGAATCTTATGGTTTAGGAAAGGTTGGAGATAAAAGAAAAATTGCGAGTCATAATATTAAAGTTGGTAAAACTTCTCCGTTGATTCCCATGCCTGGATTTAATTATTGTCTTGGAAGCATGGAAGTAAAACTTCAAGGTTTAGAAAGTCCAGGAACAACAGCTAAATTAACAGTTAATAATGATGTTTTCGAGCTTAAAAAAGGAGAAAAATTCTTAGAGGAAAAGTGTACTGTAGGAGAGATAGAAAAATATGGAATTGTCCAAAAAGTAGATATCAAATGTAGAGAAGATGAAGGATCGAATAATCCCCCTTTGTTTATAAATCCAAAAGTTAATATTGAAATTCCGGACACGCCTAAAAAAGAATATAGTGTGGGAGATTTCCTTTACCCTTATGAAAAACAGGAAAAAGATAAAGACGACAATGTCGTGAAAAAAGAAGCAAGAAATGTGTATCTTGGATTTGCCGAAACAGGGAAAAAATCAATTTCTCAAGAAAATTTACGTGCAATACTTGTTTCAGTTCCTGCAGAAGGCAGATCTACTGATCCAGACAAGAATAAATTATCTCAAAGTGAAATTTCCACTATTGCTGATAAGGCTAAGGGAGGATTTTCTGTAGCTTCGGTTTTGGCTAAAATCAAGACAATATCTAGCAAGTGGGAAATTGAAGAAATTTCCTATGGAGAAGAAAAAGAGGTTTTCGGCAAAAAGATTAAGTTAGGAGGATTTGCAAGTCCTGTTGATGTAGATTTTCCAGAAACTGCTGAAGGCGCAAATTTAAGAGATAACTATGAAAAAGCGATGAAAGATTATGAAATAGTTCGCGAGGATTTTTCAAGCGACATTTATCCTAAGACAGGCGAGGATGGAAGAACCCTTGGAGAAAAAGCTTTGTTTAATCAAATAGAACTTGCGTGGAAAGTAAATAAAAAAGAAACAGCTTCAAAACTTTGCAAAGAATTTTCAGAAACTTATCCTGATTCGGCTCAAGGAGCTCCAACGATTTGCGATGATATTTTAAAGCTTTCAAGCCGTGAAAATGCTGTTAAGGATGTTTTAGTAAATGGAAGAAATTACTTAATAGTATTTGAGTCAGTAGAAGAACCAAGCTTTGAAGATTACGGCGTTGAAATTTTCATTAGTGGATCTGAAGGAGATTTCAACGGAGAAAAAAAATTAACACATAACGAAAAAATTTATGTTTCTGAAAATGAATTCATTTCACTTAAAGATTTGGAGAATGACAATGCTGTTTTTGACATAAGCGGGTTGAACAAAGATAAAAGTCTTAAAGACACCATAAAAATAAAACTTGGCACCTATGGAGAAATAAAAGTTGCAGAAGATAAAAAATATCGTATTACTCTGAGTAAAATTAATTTGAATAAAGTAGCCAAAGTTTCAATCAGCCCGAACATACATCTTACTGAAACGAGAGCGAACTTCAGTTTCAAGATTGGAATTGAAAAACGCGGAATTCAGTTAACTCCTGAAAAGACAAAAGAAAAAATCGCTTCTGTGAATAAAACACTCGAAAAATGGAGAGGCATTAATTCAAGGCTTGGCACAGTTGTGCAGGCAGGAAAAGCAGCTTGCCTTGCTACAGGGGGTTTTTTGACAGTTAAAAACTTTTTTTCAAATCTCGGCGGAAAAGGAATTGCCCGCCAAAAAGTGATGCGTGACTCTGGCGGCTGGTATGAAATCTGTAAAAATGCAGTAGATAAAGAAACAGCTGCGCCAAATGGAAAAATCTATGATGATGTTGATTCTTGCTTGCTTGGAAATTCGGATGCAATAAACAAGGCTGTTGACACGGTTTCTGAAGCAATGGAAACACAAGATAGCAATTTTGAAGATCTTCAAAGCCCATGCAAAAAGAAAGACGGATTTTTAGGAGAAGATATAATTGATACGAATTGTGTGTTGAAAGGTTATGTTAATGTTGATTACAAAAATGAGTTGGAAACAAATATTCAAGGCAAGTTTAATGATAATGGAAAAGCAAATAGCATAAGAATCGGCAGCGAAGATGTTTCAATTGACAAAATATTAACCTCAGTAACCCCAACCACTTTATTTATATCACAGGCAAGAAACCTTCAGCTGAACTCTAGACTCCTAAATCAAGGAGGAGTAGTTGGAGAAACTGCGCTTGCTGAAATAAGAAAAGAACTTACAGACATTTGGGTTAATTCTGAAAATGAAAGGCAGAAACAAGGTGTTGTTGATACTTTGACAAAAATTGGCTTTGGAAATCTTGGTACTACTGTTTATGTTGGAAAAGATACAATCACACAAGGATATAATGGAGAGAAGACACAAAAAACAATTGGCGAACTTCCTCAAGGAGTTGAAGCCACAACAGTAACTTACAATAATAACCTTTATTTTTTACAACTTGAAAGGACAACTTCAGATAATTATAGAATTATAGAGGTTTATGACCAGGCCGGATATAAAGAGGACATAAATATTGCTAATGAGATTAAAAGTAAATTTGTTTTCAAACAATACGACTCATATGAAAATAAATTTTTGAATCCAGAAATAAGATATTTTGAACGGGACCCGTATAAAGGACTTCCTGCTATTGTTCCTTTTGATTTGCAAGATGGTTGGTACGCTGCAGTGAAATCAGTATTGCCTTTTGGAGGCGCAATAAAGCCTTATGACGATTCTGGAAGAGTTTCAAGCTTTTGGCTTTGCAACGTCGGACAAAATGGAAGAGAAGAATTTAACTCAGGTGCTGGCGGCGATATATGTGAGGGAATAAATCTTGGAACAGGACAGCCATACAATCAATTTCCAGGCATAACTGATCCAAATGTTGCTTCTAGTCTTGTGAAAAAGGCGGTTGAAGCAATAAGAGTCGCTTCTGTTGCAAGAGAGCGCGACCCAAAAGTTTCTTCAGTTCCCATTTATGGTCAGAGAATAAAAGTAGGCAAGCCTGCCGCATCAATTCCAGATATTCAATGCCAAGACTTTATGTCACCGGTAGATTGCAATTTGCTCTTTAATGTTTGTGATCCTGTTGTTTGTCCTTCTAGTAGATGTGATCTTGGAGGAACTTACCCTGTTGAAGATGTTGTCCAGTCAGGAGTTGTTGGTGGTTTGCTTTTATGTTTACCAAACTTTCCAGAGGTAAAGGTTCCTATATGCTTGTCAGCAGTTCATGCCGGCTTAGAGTCGTATCTTAGTGTTTTGGATTCATATCAGCAATGCCTTCAAACAAGTTTGGATACAGGGCAAACAGTTGGGGTTTGTGATGAGATTAATAGTGTTTATATGTGCGACTTTTTCTGGCGTCAGGGTTTGCCTGTTGCAAACATCTTGATTCCTAAAGCAATTGGTTCTGTTCTTGGACAAAATGTTCGTGGTGGAGGAGAATATCTCGGAGTCCAGGACGCGTGGCAAAGGGCAGGAGACTCTGCTAAGTATTTCTCGCAATTTTATGCTGCAAATTCTTACAAGGCATTTAAGGCAAGAACAAGTGAAGACATCGGAACAGAGATTTGCAAGGTATGGGTTTCGGTAAAAGCTCCTGGCGGTGGAGGTCTTCTTGATGCATTAACAAAGCCAGACGTTCCTGTACAGTTTTACGGAAGATTTGATGAAATTCCATTAACAACTGTGACGAATCCACCGGTTTCACAATACAAAGTATTTTATCATATATTTGCAGGAAAAGATTTCCCAGCTTACTATCAAGTTTACCTAAAAGGAGAAGGAGGCACTTTCTTCCAAGATACAGATATAAGGAGAGTTGTTCCTGGTGGAACAGGATTCGTCCCTGTTGGAGAATATATAACAAAAACGACAGACTTCACAGCCCCTTCTGGTTACAAACAAATGTGCATCGTCGTAAATAACCAGGAAGAATGCGGCTTTAAGCAAGTCACGACTGATTTCGGAGTTAATTACCTCACAGAAAAGTTTGTCGCAGAACAGGCATCGCAAACAGACATAACTTCTGAAGCAGCATGTATTTCAGGAACTCCGAGTGCTCTTGCTTTGCTGACGCCGAATGTTCAATCAGCAGCAGAAGGACTTGTGAACCCCTCGCTTTACAATCGCGGAATTACACGGATTTGTGCAACAGATAATCCTGGGTTAGGGACAGATACTAAAACTAATACATCTAAGCAAAGATGGCAGCAAGTTGGATATTGCGGGGATACCAAGGTAAAATGCTGGCTTGACAGAAAAAGCGTTGAAGACACAATAAAGTCGACGGCAACAGAGAAAGATGTTCTTGACGAAGTCGCCGCAAAAAACGCTCTTGATGAACTAAATAAACAAACACAAACTTTGACAGAAGAGCAATTTGACATTCTTGCTAAAGAAATTGAAGGTGTTAAAGATGCCGACGCAGAAAAACTCGCAATGAAGAAAATAGATTTAATCAATAAGAATATTGGTAGAGTTTTATTTAATCATCATAAAGGTTATTTAACACTTTTAAGAGCTAATGCTTACAGAGAAATTGCAAAAAGCATCTTTGACAGGGTAAAAGCTAAAGAATTAGCGGCAGGACAAGGAGCAAAACCAGTTACGCCGACGAAACCTGTAGGAACATTTCCTGAAGACGCGGTGATTGGAACTTTTTGGAGAGATGGTGCAGGAGTGCTGTGGGTTAAACAAGCCGATGATTTTTGGGGTGTGGCTTCTGAAGAGACTCCAAAAACAAAACCTCCAGAAACACAAAATGAATTAGTTGAATTCATTAAGCAAATAGAAAGGGAGAAAGTACAAGAATTAAACCTTATAGGAAAAGATTATCCGATATTTGAATTTCAAGATCCTTTTAGAAATAATCTTTATTATACTTATTCAGGAAATAATTGGTATTTTTCAGAAGATAAAGCAAATTGGGTTCCTGTGCAGTATGCCCCAATAAAAAACGAACAAATCAAAGGGTTATATCCAGAAGGCTCAGAGATAATAGAAAGTGTTAAGATTGCCAATGATCAGAATGATAAAAATGCTGCATTTATAAAAAGTTTAGCTGGAAAGTCTTATTCTTTTGGATTGCAGTCATTAATACAGCTTACAAAACCACAAACAGGACCAGATCCTAAACTTTCTACAAATAATATTGAATTTTCGACTGATAGAACTTTTAGAGTTGATAAAAAAATAAAAATTACTTTATCAGAAAGTGGAAAAAACTCAAGAACTTATGAAACGGTTTATTTCCGATTTTTATCATCATGGCAATGGGACCTTGGAGAGGAGAATTGGGTTTCCGCTTCGCAATATTCCATCAAAAAAGAATCTATTTTATCAGATACTACATTAACAATTTCAGATGCTAATACTAAAAATTTCTTAAGGTCTTTAGATGGAAAACGTGAACTTGAAGGCGCTGTTTTGATTTTCGCGATGGATACCGAGTCTGGAACGGTTCCGACGACAACGCCAACGACGGAAACAGAGCCAACAACATCAGAATTGAAATGCACAACGACACAGGAATGCCAAAAAGTTCTTGGAGACGAAATCATAAAAATTGCCCAGCAGATAAAAAAAGAAAAAGGAATTAGCGATGCTACTGTGAAGCAGAATACTGGTGTAGAAAACTTTGAATGTTTAGTCTTGATGTTAACAATGGGTGAAAGTTCAATACAGCAATGTAAATCTATTCAGATAGATCAAAACCCTTTGTATTGCAATGGAAATACAAATAATGTTCTTGGCGGAGATAGTGGGAATAGTTTGGGTGTGATGCAAATAAATACTTTAGTCCATAAAAATGTTGATGTTGCAGATTTTGAAGAAAATGTGAAATATGGAACAAATTTACTTGTGCAAAATTACAATTCTTTTGGCAAAGAATCTAGAGTCTATGCTTGCAATTCAGAAACATATAATGGCTGGAAGGCTGCTCTTAGATATTACAATGGATGGACTAGAACCGGCACTGTTGATTGTACTAAAGGAAATACAAGATATGTGGATTATATCTTAAAAGATCAAAGAAGCAAAGTTGAAGATCTTTTTGATGAAATTTGTGGTTAGGAAAAAATTAAAATGAGTAAAACCTCTAATCAGTTAATACTAAGAAAGAGGGGGCAAGTTACTATATTTATAATTATTGCAGTGCTTATTCTTGCAGGAGTTGCTTTGTTCCTTATCTTAAAAGGAGGGGTTTTCGATAGAGCCTTTGAAGCCAAGGAAGATGATATTTCTGCCTTGTCGCGGGAAGCAGTTCAAGTTAGAAATTATGTTGATAACTGCTTTGAAAGGGCCTTGAAGACGACTCTTTTTATTAACGCACTTCAGGGTGGTTATTATATAGCCCCAATAGAGCTTCCTAATCTAGAAAGTTACAGTACCTCGACATATATTCATTATTATGTTGTTGATAATAAAACCTTTATTCCCACTAAAAATGTAATTTTAGATCAAATTTCTATTGGAGTATTTGATCAACTTAGCGAATGCATAAAAAATTCTAATTTTCCCTATAAAATAAATTACTCTCTCTCAGAAATTAAAATTAATACTTCTCTTGATGATGAAAAAATAATAATGAATGCCTACTTTCCTATTAGTGTAGATGTTGAGGGTTCTGTTTCATATATGAAAAGATTTAGTGAAGAAGTCTCTACAGAGTATTTTAGATTTTATAAACTTGCAGAAGAAATTAGCGAAGAACAGGCGACGCATCCAAATAGGGTATGTGTTTCTTGTTTTGACGATTTTTCTAAGAGATATGGTATGAGCATCACTTCAGATGAACTTTATGAGAACAATGAACTTATTTTGATTTACTCTTTAGAAAAATATCAATATAAAGAAGATCCTGTTTTAGTATACTCTTTTGCCCATAAATTAAAATTGGAGTAATAATGATAATGATAAAAATAATCAAGATTAATATTCTTTTTTTGTTTGTAGTCTTAACTTCTAGTTTTTCTTATGCTGTTTCATTATCGACTATTGATAGCACTGGGTTGGCTTTTACAGATCCTTCTACAACTGCACAGGTAAAAACTATCTTATGTCCTTTCCAAACTTTTCAAACACCTTTTTCAGAGCCAGCCTGTATTCAACAATTTGTTAATGGTAAAATAATAGATAAAATTCCAGACACAACTATTCAACAAATTTCTGTAGTAAATCCTGGTGCTGCAGAGTCTATTAAGACATTTCATAATGTTAAAGACGTTCTAAATAATGGAAACGAAATAGTATCTGTTCTTGTTTTAGATGAAAAAGGGGCCATCTTTCAGGGAGCTTTATCTTTTGGAAATACTGGAAACTATGTTGGAACTTTTCTTGGATTAAAAAGCAATAAAGACGCTTTTGCGCAAAATCTTAAAATTGATTTTACTGAGAAGTACAATTTGATTACTTTCTTAGATGGAAATTATTTTGAATTACTTCAAAGAGAAAGAAAGACTGTATTTGATGGAATAAAAAGCCAGAACAAAGATACAATTTCTTATTTAAAATTAAATTTCACTGGTAATATCACAGAAGCTGATTTTACAACGCTGTCAACCAAGCCAAAAACTTTTATTATAGAGAACGACAAAATTTATGTTCCAGCAAACTCTCGCCTTATATATAAAAATGGGAAGGTGAATCTGCAAATTTCTGATAATGCTGATTTAAAAGAAGTTCCTAAGCTTTTAAATTCAGATATTTTTGGAAATGTAGTTGAGGTTAAAGGGAAAAACATAAAACTTCCTGGCGGGAATGTTTTAAATGAAGGAACAATAACTTATATTAACGGAGTACCATATGTAAAAACTGGAGATAGGGCTCTGATAAATGGAATTGATATAAAGCCAACTAGTGGAGATATAGAGTTAAAATTTTCTTCTAAAGGATTTATACGATCTGCCGGCGAGTATTTTGGTCTTGTTAATAAAGAGTCAGGTAACTTTGTTAGAATAACTGATAAAATTGAGGCGAATGGAAATGGGGTTTCTGTGGGGCTTAATCCATCATCATTTGTTGGAAACAATCCCAGCGAATCTTATCTTAGCTATATGAATGATCTTTCTGTTTCTAGCGCGAAAAATGAAAAATATTTTACCCTTGGAGATAAAGGAGAAGACGTAAAGCTTATACAAAAACTTGTAGGCGTTAAGGAAGATGGAGTCTATGGAACAGAAACCTCAGGGGCTGTTAAGATTTGGCAGAAAGAAAATGGACTAAATGCTGATGGTTTATTCGGGCCAGAATCATTAAAGACAGCCCTTGGTTTTGATAATACAAAGAATGTAGTTATTGCCCCGAATGGTGGAAGAGTTTTGATTTCTAGCAATAATGATGCATTAAATATGGATTTTACTGGTAAAGCAACATTTAAGGTAGGATCTGAAATATTTTATACAGATGATATAAAAGAAAACTCTTATTTGAAATCACTTTCTTTCTCTGGGTCAAATAACAAGAAATCTTTCCAAATTGGAGATGAAGGAAAAGATGTTAAATTAATACAGAAATTTTTTGGATTGGACCAAACAGGGAAATTTGATGAAAAAACAGAACAGGCATTAAGGAGTTGGCAGAGTTCTAGTGGCATAGTGGTGGACGGGAAGTTTGGACCAGAATCCTTGAAAACCGCTTCTACTGATAAAACTGAAATTTATAGAAACATTAAAGAACATATTAACAATAACGCTGAAGTTCCTGTGGATATTACTTTAAGAAATTCTGATGGCTCAATTAATAAGAAATTATCTCTTAAAGAGCCAACGACAGCTATCTCTTCGAAAGAAGTTATTTCGTCTATTGAAAAAATAAATATAGGAAAAAATGACAACGAAATCAATGTTCCACTCAAAACAGGAAATTATATTTATTTAGACAGATCAACTCAAAAAGGATATTACATAGAGAATGGCGAAATAATTCAGGGCTTTAGAATTGGTATAGGCACTGGAAATAACCCAAATATTTTAGATTCTGATTTAAGCACACCTAAAGGAGAATTCACTGTTCACTCCGTAGAGTACAATAAACCAGTGGGAAAATGGGCTAAAGATATTCCTTTTGGGCTTTTGAAAGAAGATGAAGGTTATGCTTCAGGTATTAAAGGTAGACTACTTTCTGTTTATGGACCAGGATTTATTGTTATGCAAGATAACAAAGGAAGAATCATTCAAGAAGGAATTCATGGAACAAATCCTTTAGGAATGGGACAGCTACTATTAACACCTTCTGGGAAGAGATATGTTTCGCATGGCTGTATAAGAATGTTAAATGACGATTGGCGTAATCTCGTAAGTAATATAAAAAAGGGAACAAAAGTTATTATCGGATAGATTTTGCAAATATTTTTATTCTTGATCCAACTCTTATACTCCCATAAATTCTCTTAATGTCTTCATCACTTAATGCAATACAACCCCTTGTCCAGTTTATTCCTGATATCAATGTATAATAATCTCTCCCCAGCCCATGAATGCCGATTGCTCCTCCCAAACGCGTGTTTTGTAGCGGTATTGTTTTATTTTTATTGGCTTTTGCTATGCTTTCATATTGTTTTTGAGTTATTAACTTCTCTTCAAGACCTCTTTTTGCGTCTTCTAAATTAGGGTAGTTTACCCCAATAAAATATGAAAAATTTTCACTTTTATGTTTTTCAGTTACAAAATATTCTCCTTCTGGAGTTTTTTTATCTCCTTGTTCCCTTTTTTGACTATCTCCAAAATATTCTCCCCACCCAAAAGAAACTTTTGCAGAATCAATAATTCTATTTCCTTCATATAGATAAAGCTTTTTTCTTGACTTATAAATTAAAATTTCTTGCCCCCCTTTTTGTCCTTCTAATCTGGTTTCCAAAGTTTTTTCATAGGCCACTCTTTTTGGGGTATTATTGGGTTTTGGAGCAGTTCCTAAAAGCAAGGTCAACAATGTTGTTGCCAAGTACATTTTTTTCGCCATAATATTTTTAAGTTTTTTATTTAATTGCTATAAAAGATTATATTTTATATGTTTCTTTAAATCCTCTGGAAAATGGTTGAGCAATAGAGTTTCCTAATCTAGATGCCGCAAATGATAATCCCTCTTCTATAAAATAAATATCTCTAGCCATAATCTGTTCTTTTGTAGCAGCTTCTAATTTCGGACGATATTGTCTTACAAGCTCTTGTATTTGTTGTTGCGAAGGATTCGTTCCTAAAAACGTATTAACCATTGGCAATGTTCTTGCAAAATTATACACTTCCTCATCGCTAAAATTTGGATGTTGGTCAATTTTTATTGCAACGCCATAATCAAACAGAATTGCTGGCAAAACTTCTGGAATTATAACATGAGACCTTCCAAAATCGTCACAGAGAATTGTATCATTATAATAAATTTCTCCGGAGTGCAGTTTTTTCAAAATCTCTCCCACTCTTCTCCCTAGATTATACATGCTTTCAGTGGACTTTCTTTCACACTTTAGTTTTGAGAATAAATCCCCTTCGATAAACTGTTCTGTTAGAAATCCATCTAAACTTATATACTGTTTTGGTCCAACTCCTAATTCATCTGCTATTTTTGCAATTTCAGGTTCCCGATTACTCTGTATTGGTTTAATAACAATATTTCTTTTAGGGTGTTTAATAATTCCAATTAAACCTCTATTTCCTCCATCAAAAGATATTTCTGGGGAAACCTCACTACCATAAACCATCTCAAAAGTTTCTGGGAAAAATCCAAATAAGGAATATTTCTGTGCTCTTTCGTCTTCGAAAATTCCCCTATACAAATCATGATTGGTAACAAATAGCCCAATGAACGGAAAGATATAGTCTGGTATTTGTTTTTTTCCAAATTCTTCTCTTAGAGTTCCAATTTCCTCGTTGGATAATTTTCTTTTTCCTGTAAGTATGTTGCGTATTTCTCCAAGTTCTTCTTCAGTATACATTTTATCTCTCATAATAGCGTCATTATATAGTGGTTATTTATAAACCTTTAGATTGTTTTCCTTGCCGCCGTGAGAAGATCTTTTCCCATGCAAAGTTTGATGATTAATAATTCTAAAGATAAATGCGGGAAGAAGGATTCTCACGCAGAAGAACCAAGTTTCTTCCGCACCATTTCCTGTTTGTTTAAACTGATTTATCGAATCCAATGCTATTTCACTTCATTCAACAGCATAAATGAGGGAAGAAGGATTCGAACCTTCGCAAGCACTAAGCTACTGCGTTTCTCCGAAGCCCGCTCGCGTTATTGTTAGACAAAATTTGTCTCGCGAACTTCCTCGCCTAAGCGCAGCCCGTTTGACCACTCCGGCATTCCCTCGCAGAAATAAATAGAATAAGCAGTTTTAAAGGTTAACTAAAGAACTATTCTTTAATTTCAGAAGAAACAATTCTTTCAACTCCATCTCCGGTTTCAAATATTATTCTATCACCCTTTTCAATAAATTTTATCAAATGCCACTCGTCGGCAGAATAAAGTGCTAATCTTCCAACATTATGTTCATATGATATGATACCTCTTTCAGTACCGTTGACCAAAACAGAATTTCCAAGTCTTGCGTCAATATAGCCTTTCGTTAACTCATCCATCCAAATATTCATTAAAAACTATTTAAAAATCTTTAGAATTTAAAACAGAAATTAAGTCTTCGCCTTCATCTCGCTTTCCTTTGCCTTGATTTTGTCTTCTAAATCCAATTTTTCTATGAGTTCTTTGTAACGATTTCTTATCGTGACTTCTGTTATGCCGGCGATGTCTGCAACTTCTCTTTGGGTTTTCTTTTCGTCATTCATTAAAGCAGCCACATACAATGCTGCAGCAGCGATTCCGGCTGGGCCACGTCCTGATGTGAGTTCAACTTCCTCTGCCCTTTTCAAAACCTTTAGAGCATCATTTTGTGTTTTTGGTGATAGCTTGAGCACAGAAGAAAATCTTGAGATGTAGTCTTTTGGAGAACTTTGATTGACTTTTATTCCGAGTTTTCTAATTATGAACCTATATGTACGACCGATTTCTTTTCTCTCGACGTCAGAAGCAGTTGCCATTTCATCAAGGGTTCTTGGAATGTTGTAGCTTCTGCAGGCAGCATACAAACATGCAGCTATTACAGATTCCATGCTTCTACCACGCACCAAGCCACGCTGTAATACGTAATTGTAAATTCTTGCTGCGTCGTCTCTTATGACATTTGGAAGATTTAGGTATGAGGAAATAACTCTTAATTCAGCCATTGCAAGACGCAAATTACGCTCAATACTTGTGGAAACACGTTCCTGCCATTTTTTCAGCCTTAAGAATTTACGGGTTTGCTTTGGTTCCAGTTTGTATATGTCAGAGATTTCACCGACGTTAGTTGTCAATCCTTTGTCGAATTTTTGAATGCTTGTTGGCGCGCCTCCACGGCCCTTTTTCTCGCCCTTGTCGAACTTACTTTGAAGGTCGATTCCAGTGTCGACCATTTTTTCTTCTATAACCAAGCCGCAATCGTTGCAGATTATCTCTCCGAGATGAGAATCGTAAGTAAGATGGATACTTCCGCACTCAGGACATTTTTTTATAAAGGCCATGTTAAAGATTTAGGTTCACGGAGTATTTAAAAAGTTTTCGGTTTATAAACCTTGCTGTTGTGATAGTCGAGAAAAATTAGTCGTTTAAGAAAAATGTTTTTTGAGTAAGGATTCTAAATCTGATATTATATTAGTGGTTCTTTCCCTATTCTCAAATAGAATTCCTTTTTCTCTAATCTGATAGCCTAATTCATTGATGTATAACAATGCAATGTTTTGATAGATCTTTTTCATAGGTGCAATCAAATCGCTTTCCATAGAAAAATCTCCAAGTGATTTTAATCTTGGGTCTTTGTTAAAATGTCCATAAACTGCTAGTGCTTTTGTGGCTGATATGCTTTGTTTCCCGTTAGTTATCCTGGAAAATTCAGATTCGTGAAACCCTATTTTTTCACAGAACTCCCTGCGGGTTCTATATTTTTCATAGATTACTTCACTAAGCACTCTTCCTTCATCTTTAGTTAGAAATTTTCCCCTATCCATCTTCTATTTTTAATTATTAAACTTAAAAGTTTTAGTAGTCGGAAAAGACCGACTTAATAGAAATATTTATTAACTATTATTAAGATATAACTCAATGGAACAAAAAATTCATTATATACTTAAAGATCTTGGTTTGGATGATAAAGAAATAAGAATCTATCTATTTTTAGTCGGTAATAGGGAACAAACCGCATATTTTATTTCCAAGAAAACTGGAATTCACCGTTCTACTACTTATGATGTGCTTGAAAGATTAATCTTTAAAGGATTTGTGAACAAAATAGAAAAAAATGACAAGATATTTTATTCTGTCTTGGAGATAAGTGAAATAGTTTCTAGGCTAAAAGAGAAAGAATCTATGATTGTTTCGTTAGTTCCAGAATTAGAAAAAATAAACAAAGAGCTTCCTTTAAGAGTCCGATTACTAGAAAGCGAGAATGGACAAAGGCAATTTAATTATAATCTTTTTAGTTTAATAAAAAACGGGAAGGTTAATGAAATTTATTCTATAGGGAACGGTCCTCCTGAGGATGTAACTTCACAATTTTTTTTGGAGAGTCTTTTGAGAACGGCGAAGAAAACAGGAATAAAATATAGAGGAATATGGGATATAAAATTTATAAATCATAAGTTAGTGAGACTTTTTTCTAAATTTGGAGAAGATAGATTTATTTCAAATCTTCCTACAAAAGTCACAACTGTAATTTTCGGAGATTATGTGGCCTTTTTGTTTACAATGAATTCGAAACCTCAAGTAATAGAAATTCAAAATAGGCTAATGGCAAATGAATTCAAAGCTTATTTTTCACATCTTTGGAGTCTGAGTAAGAAACACCTACTTTAATAAAACACCGTTAACAACGCCTTCCTGTCCAGGTCTGTTTGTTACTTTTGCTTTTCCGATTTCTGTTTCAACAATAGTCCCCTTTGTAAGCACATTTTGCCTTGCCAAGAATCTGTCCGAAGGCGTTTCCACTACATTTTTTATTTCAACCCTTTTAATCTTCCCAGAAACTACAATATTTATGAAATTAGCCTTAAACAAAAAAGTTTTCTTCCTTCCGCCCGTAACTTTTACGGTTTTTTTCTTTTCTTCTCCGAGTCTTACTATTCTTTTTATTCCTGGAAGTTCATAGAGCTTTTTCTTTCTCTGCTTGTGATACCTTCCCCCAGAAATTTTCCTCCCGTGTTTCATTTGGCACTCCTGTGACGAATGAATGAAAATTTTATATTTGCTTTCATTTTGACAATTTTTGCAGTTATTTTTGCCTTAAATAACTTTCTATGAATATCTTTAAATTTATTCCCAAATAAAGATTATTATGAAATTTGTAAGCACTATTATGGAAATATTTATAAGTCTCGTAGGTAATCTGAATTTCTAAGTAAACTAAACTCTGAATAAACCGAAGAATTTATAAACAGCTTTAAAGAAGATAAAATATGGTTAAGCTGAAATCAGAAGATTTCACTAAGCCATTTGATACAAGTAAAAAATAAAATGGTTAACGGAATTGAAAGACCTTTGGATCTTTTAAACAACTCAAAAGGCAAAGAGATTCTCGTACATTTGAAAGGAGATAAACAATTTGTAGGAACTCTTCTAGCATTTGATATTCACATAAACCTCGTTCTTGACAATATCAAAGAAATGGAAAACAACGAGATAAAAAGAAACCTCGGCTTGACTTTTTTAAGAGGGGACACAATAATCTTTATTTCCCCTGCTTCCACTGCTTTGAAGAAGGATTAGGGTTTTGATTTAATCTGGTAATTTTTACATTTTGTTTAGATAATCCGTACTTAATAAAAATATTTTTTTGATAGCTTTTTAAATAACTTACTCTTTATTAAATCATGACAGAAAAAATAAAATTGACTTTCTTAGGAACCGGAGGAATGATTCCAACCGAAAAGAGGAACCATCCAGCTTTTTTTCTTTCATATGGAAATGAAGGCATTTTAGTAGATTGCGGAGAAGGAACACAGATACAGTTCAGGAAAGCAAAAATAAGCCCAAACAAAATTACAAGAATTCTTTTAACACACCGACACGGGGACCATACTTTTGGACTTCCAGGCCTGTTTAGAACATTAGCAATGTCAGGCTACAAGAAAAAACTTTTGATTTATGGGTCGAAAGGAATAAAGAAAACAATTGACGGGATTTTTCAGGCTTTTGGTGACACAACTGAATATGAAATAGAAGTGAAAGAAGTCTTAGGCAAATTTCTTGAAACAAAAGATTTCCTTATCAACGCTGAAAAAATGGTGCATGGACCTTTATGTAATGCATATTCATTTGTGCTTAAGGGGGGCACAAGGCTAGACAAGAAAAAGCTTAGAAAATTCAAGATAAAAGAGGGAAAACACCTATCAGATTTAAAACAAAAAGGCTACATGATTTACGACGGAAAGAAATATACACTTAAGAGCCTTGCCATCACAGAAAAAGAAAAAAAAGTTTCTTTTGTTTTGGACACTTCATTCAATGATAGAATTGCTCCCTTTGTCAAAGACTCTGATTTGTTTGTTTGTGAGTCTGGCTTTGGAGAGGAGCTTGCTGAAAAGGCAAAAGAATATATGCATCTGACTTCTGGAGAAGCAGGAAAAATTGCAAAAAAGGCGAATGTCGAAAAGCTATGTCTTGTTCACATCAGCGAAAGATACGAAAAAAAATCCTCAGAACTTTTAAAGCAGGCGAAAAAATACTTCAAGAACACATTCATCCCTAATGATTTAGATGTTCTTAGTGTTTAATAGAAAGCTTTTAAATATAATTCTTTCATTGTTTATTGTAGGGCCCTGGTAGCTCAGCCTGGATAGAGCGGCTGCCTTCTAAGCAGCAGGTCGCAGGTTCAAATCCTGTCCGGGGCATACAAACGCCGTTGCGGCGTCTAACAAACGCCCAGGCGTGGTCGTTTGTGGGGATGGCGAAGTGGTTAACGCGCTCGGCTGCAACCCGGGTATTCGTGGGTTCAATTCCCACTCCCCACTTAAAGAAAATGGAAATGATTAAGCCAAAGAAAGAATTTATGCTCGCAGCTATATCACAGGCAAATTTCGCTCGTGAAAAAGGAGATTATGCAATCGGTGCCGTGATTGTAAAAGATGATAAAATTTATTCTGTGGGGTATAACCAATCCAAGATTAGCCAAAATCCAATCTTTCATGCAGAAATTGTAGCAATAATGAATGCTACGAAGATTGCTAATAACCGGCATTTAGAAGATTGTATCCTTTATACAACTCATGAGCCTTGTCCTATGTGTGCTGGAGCCTCTGTTTTTGCTAAATTACGTGGAATAGTCTATGGGGCAAGATTTGAAGATATGAGAAATTATAGACTCTCAAATTCTAATGGTGATTATCTCTGGAGAACCGTCGATATCTCTTGCGAGGAAGTTATTAGGAAATCAGCCGAAAATATAGAAATCGTAAAGGAATTTATGAGGGAAGAGTGCTTGACACTATTTCATTCTTAAAGAAGTCAAAGAATTAATCTAAGGGCCTTCATGGGTATCTATGTTAAACATAACGCCTGTGCCATTTAAAGCCAAAGTTAATTTGTCTGCAAGTTTTAAAACTTGTTCTTTTGTCGGCTTATTTTTCCATTTATATATAAAATCGACAGGCCCAAATGTAGTTTTGAATCCCACTGATTCAACTTTTTTTATTACATCAGAAGCTTTTTCACTTCCAGCCCTAAAATACATAACCAAATAAGTTTCCCATACCATAACAATTTAAAAAATACCTGTTTTATATAATTTTCCCTTATTGACTAATATGATACTGTAAACTAAAAAAGTTTTTAAAGTAAAAACATCTCATTAATCTAATAAAAAAGTGTGGACTTAAATTTTTTACGCTTTTTGCTTCAAAGAAAATGAAAAAAGAGGTTGGCATATACTTGTTTCTTGGTTTACTTGCCGTAGGGGTATTTTTAACTCTATATTACCTAAATCCAGGCATTACTGGCTTTGCAGTTTTTGAGCAGAATAACGCAGCTGCGTTCAATGAAGGGGTCTATGAAAATCTTGCCTATGATTCAAATTCAAGTGCTGTTGTTTTAAGCCCAAATCAAACTTCTGGAGCATATACTTCTAAGGTTTTTGATGCTGGCTCTTCTGTTAACTGGAATAATCTAACTTTTGTCGGATCTAACGCTTTAACATTTCAGGTAAGAGCTTGTGCCTCTGCAACTTGTGCAAATGAAAGTTTTTCCAGCGTTGCTAATTTGAATAATTTAAATCTTACAACACAGTATCTTCAGTATAAAGTAACTTTCAACGCTAGCGCGTCCCCCAATGAAACTTTATCATTGAGCAGTGTTTCTGTTGGTTCTTCGCCAATTCCTGTGCCTGTTCAGACTTCTGTTTCAATTTCAGAGCCTAGCGGAACAAAATCAGCTAGTACAGGAATTCCTTTGAATTTTAGTGTTGTTGGTGAAGGCCTTACATGCTGGTATGATGTTCATGATGCTTCAGATGGTGCGGTTATAAAAGATAATACAAGTATCTCTGGATGTAGTAGTCTGACTTTTGATCTTGGCGCAGGAGAAGGAAGTTATGCTCTTAATGTTTATGCAAACGGTTCATCTGGATTTGCATCTAAGAGTTCTAGCTTTTCTGTAGATTTACCATTGAGTACAACAACAGAAGAGGAAGAAAGTGAATCTATTACTGGAGCAGTTGTACAAGTTCCGGTAGCTCCCACAGAAGCAATTGAGCCGGCTAAAGTAACACAGATAACTGCATCTGACATTGCATCATTTACCGTAATTCCTGGAAGCATACATGAAATAAAATGGAGCGCCAAGAATACGGGAACAGAACCAGTAAGTACATGTACATTGAAAGTCGGAGGAGATTTTGCTTCGTGGGTTTCTGCTTCTGAGGATTCTGCAAACTTAAATGCAGGAGATTCGCATGAGTTTGTATTTACTGTTGATGTTCCGGAAGATACCGAAGACGGTTCATATCCAGTAAGTGTTTCTGTTGAATGCGCTGAAACATCTGCTGGAAAGACTTTTAACCTTAATGTAGAAAAGAAAAAGTTAGAGTTTGATATTATTGATGCGCAAAGGACAAGAAACGACAGGGTAAGGGTTGTTTATTCATTACAGGAACTTATTGGCAGCGATCAAGATGTTGAAGTTTACTTCTCTATTCTTGATTCTGGAAATAAAGAATTGGCAAATTTCTCGCAAAATAGGAGCATTGACGCAAATTCAACAGACGAGTTTACTGCTAATATCCCTATTAATGAATCTCTTCAAGGAAACTTTAGCTTATCTGCCAACGCCAATTCAGAAGTATATAAGACATCTGTACTTGAGCCAATAACATTAGGAACGCCTGTTGGGGGATTTGCAATATTCGGGCAAGGACTTGGAACAGGCAGCATACTGATTTTGGTAGCTATTGTTCTCGCTCTTGTTGTAATCATCTTTGTTGCTAGAAGGATGAGGAAAGCGAAAACAACGAAATAAATTAAGATTTTTTATAAGCGCTTCTAATAATAAATTAATTTAAGTCGGGCTCTAATTTAAATATAGTTTAATAGATCAGATAAAATTTTAACAAGTTTATTTTTTATCAATCTTGAAATTCTTAATAATTACAATATTTCTTATAGCTTTTACGTGATTATATTTGATTATTATTCCTTTTGACTTATATTTCTTCTTTCCTTTTTTATCTAACTTAATCTTTAAACTGTCAATTTTATTTTTTCCTATAATGACTTCTTCAACTTTTCCAACATAATCTCCAGAGGCAGCATAAACTTTTTTGCCTATTAAGTCACGGATTCTGTTTGAAAAATACTCTGGGAACATTTTTTCCCTGTAAATGATTAATAAACCAATCAGAATTAATAGCGGTAAAATCCATAAGAAACCCGAGCCTACTTTGTCAGAAGAAGATTCGTTTCCAATGATATTTCCTGTGATATTTCCAGTTACGCCAAGTTTAATTATTAATAAGAATACAATAATGAACAAAACAATTAGGCCATAAATAAAATATTTTCTCCTGTTTGTTGGCTGCAGCTGTTTATTTAATTTGGCTATTGCGTTGTCGACTTCTTTTTCATTAAACTTCGCTTCCAATAGTTTTTGCTTCAAGAGTTTTACTGAGAAGCCTCTTCTTACACCTTCTGCCAAATAGCCATAAGCATTTTCTATAAGTTCATGTGAAAATTCCACCCTTTCCTTACGTTTTCTTAAGTATATTATGTAATAGATAATTAAGCTTAGCACAATTAAACCAAAGATTATTGCAGCAATAATTATCTTATATATTCTTTCTCCAGCAGCCGCCTTTGAAGATACAACTTCAAAATTATCTGATGCGCTTGCTATTTCACCATTATATGTTGCTCTTACGTATAAAATATAATTTCCAAAAAGAGTTTTTTCAGGAATAAGAATTCTTTTTATGAAACTGGCTTGAGTTTCTATTGCTAATGATTCGTGCTCTTTTACAATATCATTTCCATTATAATCTCTTATTATGTATTCTATTGTAACATCTTTTCTTTCAGCATCATCTCCAAGATTAAACAACCTCATTTCCGATAAAATTTCTCCCCCAGGCAAGATTTTTTTATACTCTTCTAAGATTTCTGCCCTGACATCTAGCAAGATACCTTCTGATTCAACTTCAATAATTATCAAGATTTCTTTTTTTGTTGTACCAGAGCTTAGAATAATTTTTCCAGGGTATAAATCTGGAATTGTGTCTATTCTGGCTATAATATCTAACGAAATTGTTTTTGATTCTTTAGGATTTAAAGCAATTACAGGCTCTTTAATAATGACAAAATCTTTAAGGAAATTATCCAACTGGACACTAATAACATCATTTCCCGTATTAGTTATTGTAATTTCTTCTGTTTTTACTTGCCCAGGATTCAAAGAAACTGAAATTTGACTTTTATCTAAAATAAAAGGCACAGAAGATACAATTCCACCGCCACCGCCTCCACTGCTAGAAGATGTTGCAGTCGATGTCGTGGTTTCTTCCTCAGTGGAATCTGATAAATTTGATGTGTTAAATGAAAAGCCAGATTCTCCCGAAAAAATAGAATCGTTGATATTTCCAATAGATTGCTGATAAAACAAAGAACTTTCCCCAATATAACTGGCATTTGTAATATTTCCAGGAGAAATTCCTGTAGTGAACTGCCCAGAGTATATTGGCGAATTTATTTCTAAACTGGCAGAAACTGAAATAGAGGATATTGTTATAAATAAGATGGCTAATAATAAAAATATTTTGAACTTAAATAAACCCTTACTTATTACAAACTTAAACTTATTAACTTCATATTTCTTATTAATATTTTTTATTTTTTTAGTTAAAATCACATTTCTCATTCTTTGAATCCTCCACCGCCATCCGCCTTTACATAACAAATATTACTTGCGCTTGTTCCTTGAATCAATAGATTTTTCCAGTTAGTTATATTCGCTGTTGTTTTGAATGTCCCTGTTCCCGTAATCGTAATATTATTTCCGCCAACATCAACATTGCTTGCTACGACGCAATTTTGAGAACATAAAACATTCCAGTTTCCAGAATAATAAGTGCAAGTATCCCCTGTAAAATGTGCAGGCTCAGTTGCATTTAATGTAAAGTATGTTATAGATGCTCCTGAATTTGCATTTGAATCGTTAACAAAGTGGTTTACATAATTTGAACCATTTACAAGTCCCTTTAATGTGTCTGAAGTAGAATAAGCCACGTCATCCCAAGTTACATTACCAGAACCCAGAAATTCTAATACCCAATCTCCTTTTACTGCTCCTGCAGGAGCGGTCGCATTTACACTGATGTAATGCCAATCTGTGTAATTTGAAGCATCATAACTTGATGCATTTGCGTGTATAGAGGTCCAATTGTTATACCACCATATTAATTGAAGCCTTACCCCGCTTCCTCCGTTTATTGTTGATTTGTAATATGCGCTAAGATTATACCAGTTTCCAGCAACTACATCTGGTTTGTACCTGTTTGGATTTTGTGCTATGTAACTTCTGTCACTTGCTAATGTGTGAGATGCTCGTATAGAGGCATTTCCTGTTCTTGAATCTGATGTATTCATAACATAGAAAGAGGGGGTTCCAGATATGTTTTCGTTTCTCCAATGGGCTGCAAGATATTCGCTATTTCCAACTTCATCAGTATCATAAGGTCTTTGCTCGAATGAAGGGTTCAATAATCCAATATGGGTTTTCAATACAGACGAATCATTATAAAGTGAAAATTGCCCCATTGTTCCATCAAAATGATAACTAGCTGTAGCGCCCCCAACGAATAAGTTTACATTAGGTGTGTTGTTAATTGTAAGTGCAAGGAGCTCACGATGGCTATCGAGGGTTCCGTTGACAAAAATTCTCATAGCTGCGCCATCGTAATCAAAACTTAAATTATAAGGCACACCAGAGGTAAATGTTTGAGTAGAAGTTAACTGCCAGAGATTGGAATTGTTATCTGTCATTTCAAATACAATATTTGTTCCATCAAAATTAAATAAAGCACCAAAGCCACCTATTCTTTCAAACAGTCTGCTGTATCCTCCTGTTGATGTAAAAGTTACGTTATTTAAATGAACCGAGAACTTCTTTGATATGCTGTTCAAAGATGTTGAATTGCTAACATTGATAAACGCGGTTTGATTATAAGTACAAACTTGAGAATTGCAGTTTATTCCAGAGGTATTAAGAGACTGATTGTACTGGGTTAAGTCAATGAGAGTTGAAGACTGATTTATTATCACAAGAGGCAAAATTGTATTGTTTGTTTCATTATTGATATTATAAACAATTTTATCTATATTTGATTGATTCAAGAAAATGAAGTTGTCCAGATATACTGTATTGTTATACCCAGAATATGTTGCGTTCCTTGGCTCACGACTACCAATTATTATTGGTGCAGGCGATTCTTCTGCACCATATGTATTGAACGTGTCTGATTCTGATTTATACGTTGCGTTAATCCAGTAGTGGCTTCTTGAAACATTGCTTATTCTTACTTCATCTACTATTGAACCATTTTGATTGACTGGGGCCGCTAATCCCACAATTCCGATATCATTCGCATTTTGGGTAAATGTCCCACTTGACCTTGAATCAGCAAGGTTTTTGTCATAATAAAATTTCATATTAGTGGAACTTGAAGTATAAACTCCAACGATATGGTGCCAATTAGTATCATTTATTCTTTTTCTTGAGAAACAAGCCATTCCAGTTCCACAAGATCCACTATTGCCTCCTGGAAGAATTCTAAATTGTATAGTATCTCCATCATTCCATTGCCCATTATCAGCTATATTCCATCCTGTATCCGGCCAAGACTCTTTGTTAATAAAAGCAGGACCATAAGTGGAATTTAAAGCTGCATTAGTATTTATCCAAAAAGAAGCTGTAAAACTGCTAGTGGAATTTAAGGTATTTGAATTAGTAACAGTTTTAGTTGTGTTTGCACTTACACCTCCGTCTACTTGTCCTGTCCTATTAACATCGCCTGTTCCACTTGCGTCATTTCTGAAAGGAGAACTATCTAAAAGATTACCAGTATTTGGAAGATGCCAAACACCAGTATAGTTAGTGCCCCAAGTTCCTGTAACATTCTGCCCATCACTTATTTGGCTGTTGTTATTATAATACAATTGAATAAAGTCTGTTGTACTGTCCGAGTTTATTTGAGGTACATTAACCCAGACATAAGAATTTCCAGACTCGTTCCATAATTCTATTTCATGTGCAAGAATCGTGCTTTCGTCACTATCAGTAAATCTTAAATCAGAGCCATTATCATTAGTTAAGCTATAATCAATTCTTGTAGAGTTTAGGACAACAAGAACAGTGAACCGAGCTAAATTTTCAATAATGCCAGAATTATTAAAAGTGATGTTTATTCTTTTGTTAAAAGAAGTATTATACCATGGATTGTAGTTTATGCTATACCCCCATGTCCCATCTGACCTTAAACCTATTTTTGGTTTTACAATTACTACTAAATCCTTTTCCTTTCCCGCTGGAATTGTAAAATTGTCTGTATTTATAGGCACCTCTTGTACTTCAATTTTTGAGCCTATCTGTTTTTGTTCTGTTTGATTGAATGTAATCTGGTTTTTTTCTGTGTCCCAAGAAAAAACTTCACTTTTACTTAAAAAATATGTGCCATTCTTTCCCCCTCTTGTTTCTGTAACTTGTAAGTTATCTTTATCAAAATCTATAACATTAACATAATCATTAGTGAATGTAGTATTATTCTTTACTGAACCAAAAATAGGGATAGTAACGTTTTCTAGAACAAAGGCGTTAATGCTTTCATATCCCCCCTCTAAAACGTTGACATTAAAATCTAGAGGACTTTTATCCTTGTCTGTTGTTTTGTTTCTTAATTCTTCAAAAGTAAGCTCTTTTGTATCTGGATTTTTTATGGTTATTTTTGCCTTTCCGTTTGTATCAAAATCCTTTAATGTATAATAATCTTCTTTAACTAACTCTTTAGCAAAAGAGCCCACACCTTCTTTATTTTCACTTACTACATTTCCTGTTAAGCTAACACTTTTTTTGGCTATGAATAATAAACTTACTACACTTACCACTATCGAAGCCATGACTAATAAAATAAAAATAAACGATATTGTTTTCCATTTGTTTGAATTCTGAACAAACAAGAGTGAATTTAATGAGCTCTTCATCTTAACAAACCTCCAAAATCGATGTAGCCCCATATATTTTAACACAAGTTGAGTTTGAGGTTATGTTTATTGCTCCTGCCTGGAACGAAACATTATTTAAACTAACATTAAGGAAACTTACAAAAGTGTTATTTGTCGTTGTTCTGTAAGTTGTATTAGTTGAATTCCAATTCACAGTCTTTACATAATCTGCTAAAGAACTATTCAATGCAAGTGTGCCATTCAAGGCATTGGAATAATTTAACAAAGTACCATTGTTTGCCGTTGCCCATGTAACATGCGTTAAAAACGTAGAATAATTTGCATTCCATAACGTTTCCATTGGAGGATTTGTTGAGTTGTAAAAACTAAATGGATTTGTTGCTAAATAATACGATGTGTTAGTGGCATTCCAGTTTGCCTGTTGCATCAACGTGTTGTTCAACGCATCTGTATAATTCAACAGAGTTCCATTAATCGCATTCGCCCAACTTACATAAGAAGTGTTAGTTGAATTCCAATTTATTGTTTTAACATAAGATGCCAACGAAGAATTCAAAGCCAAAGTCCCATTCAACGCATCTGTATAATTCAATAGAGTTCCATTAATCGCATTCGCCCAACTTACATAAGAAGTGTTAGTTGAATTCCAATTTATTGTTTTAACATAAGATGCCAACGAAGAATTCAAAGCCAAAGTCCCATTCAACGCATCTGTATAATTCAATAGAGTTCCATTAATCGCATTCGCCCAACTTACATAAGAAGTGTTAGTTGAATTCCAATTTATTGTTTTAACATAAGATGCCAACGAAGAATTCAAAGCCAAAGTCCCATTCAACGCATCTGTATAATTCAACAGAGTTCCATTAATCGCATTTGCCCAACTTACATAAGAAGTGTTAGTTGAATTCCAATTTATTGTTTTAACATAAGATGCCAACGAAGAATTCAAAGCCAAAGTCCCATTCAACGCATCTGTATAATTCAATAGAGTTCCATTAATAGCGTTAGTCCATGAAATTCCAGAGGAACTTGCATTAAGTGCATAATCATATCCTAAAGATAAGTTCTTACCCTGCGAAAACACGGTCGTGGTTGCATTTATATCACCTAAAACATTCAATACATTTTGCGGACTTGTTGTTCCAATACCAATCCGATTTAATAGACTCCATAAAAATAAAGTTGTGCTGTTGAATGTTTGGTTGAAATTTCCGAAGGTGTTTGCGGCAATAGTCGAGGCTAAGGTTCCATTAATTGCGTTCACCCAGCTAATAAGTGTTCCATTAGTTGCAAAATCATACCCTAATGAAAGGTTCTTTGTTGATTGTGCATAAACTGTTCCTGTTCCATTTATATTTCCAATAAACCATGAAGCTGTTATGTTTGTTGACTGATTGATATCTTCTCCCCCAATATCTCCCAAAGGCGCGTAAAAAAACTGCCTGTCAACATTTGATCCAGTTAAATTTGTAAAGTTCACATTCTCCCCATTAATAAGATAATCTTTATAGTAAATTTTTCCAAATTCAAGAGACAGGGGGTTTGATGAATTTTCACCCAACATTACGTTCCATGAACCATTAACAATTGCACTTGCAAAAGTCTCATTATAAATTAAAGTTCCCCCGCTTGAAGCACTATAAACTTCAATCCTTAAATTTCCAGAAGTTAAAATTGCGCCACTACTTTTATTTTTAATATTAGAACCATGATCTGCCAATGATACATTTAACGCAGCAGAAACTACGTTTAAGAATAGCACAAACGCTAAAATAGAGATGATTATATTTATTTTAATTTTCATTTAAACCCCCTCCAATAATGTAATTTCGCTTTTCCGATGGGCCTTATTGTTATGACTTTTTCTCCTTTCAACTCAGCAAGAGCGACTGCAACGGTATTTCTTGAAATTTTTAATAGCCTAGAAATTTCTATGATTGTAAGCCCCATAAAATTTTTCTTAAGTAAATCTGAAACAGCTTCTTTTTTTGTTTTCATTTACAGTGCATTAACGCTAATTATTATTGAACAACTATATAACTAATCTTTATAACTAATCTTTAATGCATAGTTAATTTATAAATTTTTCTGACAATGTTGCCCCATAAAATATAGTAGTGCCTACCAAAAGATTTAAATAATATTTTGTAGTGGTTAAATTGTATAGAGGGAAAATGGCATTTATCGTAAAAAAAACAATTCACGGAAGGGAATATTACTATCTTAATGAGAATAAGAGAGTAAATGGTAAGGTTAAGACAAAAACTATAGCCTATCTTGGCAAAACAAAACAGCAAGCGAAGGCAAAATCAGACGAGATAATCAAAAGCAGAAACGAAAAGAAAGAAGGTAATGAAGAAAACCTGAAAAAAATTAAACGCGACAAAAATTTTGAAATAAAAAACCAAGATGAAATTAAAAATGTTCAAAAAGAGAAAATTTTGAATGAAAGCAAAGAGTTTACTAGTTTTGTGCAGGAAGGCGGTTTTATTTGGGGGCCTGAGCCGGAAATTTATGGTGGATTAGCCGGCTTTTATACATATGGGCCAATTGGAAAACTTCTTAAGAATAAAGTTGAAAATTCTGTTCGCAGAGTGTTTAATTCAAACGGATTTAGAGAGCTTGAGGGCCCTACAGTGATGCCAGACATTGTTTGGAAGGCTTCAGGACATTTAAATACATTTACCGACCCAGTCATTAAGACAAAAGATGGAAAAGAAAATTACAGAGTTGATAAGTTGCTTGAGGAAAATGGAATTGAAGTTAAAAGTCAGGATAAGGATTATTTGCTTGGACTGATAAAAAAGAATAAAATAAAAGCGCCGAATGGAAAAGAACTTGCAGAGAAGATTGAATACCAAAGTCTGATGATGAAGACAAATGTTGCAGGGGTCGATGCTTCGTTAAGGCCAGAAACCGCGACAGTAACTTATCTTCCTTTTTTAAGATTATGGAACTATTTTAGAAAAAAATTGCCTTTTGCCGTTTATCAAATAGGAAAAGCCTACAGAAATGAAATCTCGCCAAGGCAAAATGTTATTCGAGGCAGGGAATTTACGCAGGCAGAAGGACAAATTTTCGTGGATCCCCTTAAGAAAAATGATTGGCCAGAATTTAATGAAATAAAAAATGAAAAAATTCCCCTTTGGAGTTCAAAAAATCAGAAAAGTGAAAAAGAATGGACAGAAACAAAAGTCGGAGAAGCTTTTGAGACAGGACTTGTGAAAAGCAAGGCATATGCTTGGTGCTTGTGGCTTGCTTACAACCAATTCTTGAATTTTGGAATTCCTAAAGAAAGAATAAGATTGAGACAGCATCATCCAGATGAAAAAGCATTTTATGCCGACGATGCTTGGGATATTGAAATAAATTTGAATAGTTATGGGTGGACAGAATTATGCGGTGTTCATGACAGAACAGATTATGATTTAAAGCAGCATTCAAAAGAATCAGGAATTAACCTTGAAGCAATGCGGGAGAATGGAGAAAAATTCATACCACATATCCTTGAGATTGCATTTGGCACTGACAGGCCGACTTACGCTTTAATAGACATTTTTTACGAGAAAAAATCAGAAGAGGAAGGCAAAACAACATTTAGAATACCTTATGGCATTGCGCCAATCGACGTTTCTATATTCCCTTTGATGAGAAAACCAGAGTTGATTAAAATCTCTAGAAATGTTAAAGAGATGCTTGAAAAGAATTTCGTTGTTGATTACGATGAATCCGGAAGCATTGGGCGAAGATATTTAAGATCTGCTTCTGCTGGAACTCCTTTTGCGGTAACGATTGATTATGAAAGTTTGGAAAAAAAAGACGTTACAATCAGAAACAGAGACACAGAAAAACAAGTTCGCGTAAAAATTTCTGATTTGAAAGACATTTTGAGAAAATTAATTGAAAAAGAAACTGCTTTTGAGAATTTATGATAGCACTTTGCGTGTTTTTATTTTTCCCGTCGATAAGAAAAAAGATTATTTTTTTAAAGTTTTCCGAAAAAACAAAACTTTTTAAATAATAATATCTTAACATATGCAATTAAAATAGGGGTGAATTAACAAAATGGCTAAGAAAAAAAAGAAAAGAAGATAGAACAGTAAAAATTTTATTTTTTATTTTAACTTTTAATTCAGTTTTCCAACATGAAGTTTATGCGACATCTTAATTTCGCTATCGGACAGTGGTCTGTTATTGCCAGTATCTGTTCGTTGAATTTATTTTATTTGTTTTTTATGGTTTTACTAGATTTTTCTTTTATAATACAGGTAAGTTATTGTAGACAGGGAAACACCTGCAGCATCTATCAAAACATCTCTTACAGACGGGAGTCTTAATGGTACAAAGAATTGATGAATTTCGTCTAAAACCGCATATATTATAGAAAAAACAATTGATAAGACCAAGTATTTCACCTTCACGTTTTTCTTTCCTATTATTGATAAAATAAGAAAAAAATTGAAAAGAAAGAAAACAATTAAATGATAGGCTAATGAAGGATCTATACCAACAGCTGGGAAATCTCTGCCAGGAATTGAGGAAATGACAAAAATTTCTACGGCCATCAAAACCATAAAAATAATGGAAAACCTCTTATTTTTTTCTAAATAACCAATCATTAAAGAAATTAGTTAAAAGATGATTAAAAGCATTATTGTGATTTTTTGCTTTATTTGAAATATCAAATGGCTCTTGTCCTAGATTAACTGTCGTAATCCATTTGCAACAAATGTCTCTGGGGAGTGCTGACCTCCCGACCTCCAGCTCATGAGACTGGCGCTCTACCGCTGAGCTACAGAGACAAAATTAAAAGAGTGCAGGGGTTTAAAAAGATTAATAAAACCTTTAACTTTAACTAAAAGATGGCACAGATTGACGAGATACTAACCCAAGTAGGAGAGATTGGATTGTGGCTACAAGCGCTTGGTATTGTTATTTTACTTATGATACTCTTTAATGTGATTTCTTTTATTTCTAATAAGAAAAAATTGAAAGAATTAACTGCTATTAATAAAAATATTAAGAGGATTGAAAAAAAGGTAAACAAAATCCTTGAACAGATAGACTAATTATTTTAGGTTTTATTGGGCTTTTCTTAATTCTGTTTTCTTCAGTTTCGCCAGATAGCCCGCCATCTGGTTTCTTATTTTTTTGCTTGGCATAGTCATTCCAAGAACTTTTTTGTTATCTTCAAAGCTGCCACTAAACACAACCCCTTTTTTCACAAGCTCGCGAGCAGACCTCTTTACCTGTTTTGACTTTATTTTTCCCATGGAAATTTTATTAAATTTACATTGACAGAACTTTTGATTCTAGTCTTTTAATCTGTTTGTTTTCTTGTTTTTAAAGTTTTCTTTAAGTTTGTATGGCTATCGTATTGATTTTATTTCATTCAACTTTCTTGATATCATTAATGTTCTGCAAGGCTTTAATCAATCCAGAGATTTTTTTTGGCAGCTCTCCCATAGAAAGAATAGAATATCTTAAATTCATTTCAGAGGCTTTTTTAGCAGTTTTTATTATTTCATTTTCAGAAATTTTCTTTTTTTTGTAAGCCACAAGCAATTGTTCATTGCCATTAACTTTTATTCTTAGTAAGAGTTCATCTTTTTTCAAGCCTTCTATATTAACTATTTCAATTGAGTTTTTTGACAAAAATTCTTTCACTTTTTCCAGGAATTTTTCATCGTGTTTCGCTGTTGAAGAGCCTCTCTTCCTGGTGATTTTTGTTTTTGCTTTTGGTTTTTTCTTCTCTTTTTCTTCTCTTACTTTTTTCTTTTCTTTTATCTCTTCAATGATGACTGGAAACTCAATTTTTTCTTTTACTTCCTCAACAGGCAATGTTATAGGTTTTATAGGCAAAGCCAATGGTTTTTCTTCTATGACAAATTCTGTTTCTGGAACTGTAAAAAACCTAAAAAATAAATCCTCGCCACGTTTAAACGGAACCGCAAAATCTTTTATTTCCCTTAAGGCAACTCTTATCGCAGGCTCTTGCTCAATATCTTTCATGAATTTTTTTTCTTTTAGAATAGTGAATGCTTCTTTTTCCTTGCTTTTCAAGTGGTGAGAAAAATTTTCCAGCATTGGTTCTTGGCCTTCTATGAAATACAAAGGAGAACTTCCAATTCTCATATGACTCATTTTCAATCTTTTTTCAGAAAGAAGCTCTGAAAGAAAAGCAGATGTAAAAAGTATGCTTGACCCAATCTCCTTGGCAATAAAAACAGGAATCGTTGGACCCTTTTCTTTTATTGATAAAACAATTTTATCCCTTATATCTGTGGTATCTTGAGGCGGCATAATTCAAATAAACACAAAGAGATTATAAAGATTTTTATGGTTTGATCCAATGAACCTCGTAATAGCTTACATCACCTTCATCGTCCAAGATGGCAAGAAGAAGATTCTTTTTTGTGCTATGGGCAACACGGTTTTTTGCAGAAAATTCATGCCATGTTAGCCTTTTTGACTCGTGATCTGTAAAAACTATCCATTTTGCATGTTTTTTTCCAGGACTCGCTCCTTTTTCGTAAACACGGAAGTCTGCTCCAAATTTCAATGCTGTTTTTACCACATAGCCGCGATTTCGCAAATCCCTGAAAACAGGGTATTTGATGTTAATTCTTTTATCTGCTATGTTTGCTTTCCTTAAGAGTTCTTTTGTAGATATCCTTTTGTTCTTATGAAAAACCTCCATTTTGCCTTTTTCAACAAGAAATAAAGCTTCAGGCAAGGAATATTGGACTTTTTCTCCTAGGGGCTCTCCAAAATGGCTTTTTTTGTAGAGTGTGAATGCTTCGGTTGAGTTGCTTGAAACAGTTTCTCCCAGGAGATGCGATGAAATTTCCATGAACATCAGAATCAAAGATAATATTTAAAAGTTGCTAAGATGTCTTCTTTATTATGGCGGAAAAAGCAGATTTTGACTTTAAAAAAATAGAAGAAAAATGGCAGAAGAAATGGGAGAAAGCTGGGATTTTTGAAGTAAAGGAAAGTAAAAATAAAAAGAAATTCTATGTTTTAGAGATGTATCCTTACCCTTCTGGTTCTGGGTTGCATATGGGGCATGCTTTTAATTATACTGTAGGAGATATCTACGCTAGATTCAAACGAATGCAAGGGTTTAATGTTCTTTATCCAATGGGATATGACTCTTTTGGATTGCCTGCTGAAAACGCGGCTATTAAAGAAGGAATTCACCCAAAAAAGTATACTGAAAAAGCGATTGAAAATTTTATAATACAACAAAAAAATCTTGGACTGAGTTATGATTGGTCTAGGATTTTGATGACTCATAAGCCAGAATATTACAAATGGAATCAGTTTTTTTTCTTGAAGTTTTTAGAAAATGGGTTGGCATACAGAAAAAAATCTCCTGTTAATTGGTGTCCTAAATGCGAAAGCGTTCTTGCAAATGAGCAAGTACCTAATGGAAAGTGTTGGGTTCATAAGGGCACAGGTGTTGAAATTAAACATTTGGAACAATGGTTCATAAAAACAACAAAATATTCTGAAGAGTTGTTAAGAGATGTTGAAAAGTTGGAATGGCCAGAGAGAATAAAAACTATGCAGAAAAACTGGATTGGGCGTAGTGAAGGAACAGAAATTGATTTTGATATAAACGGAAAAAAATGGCCAGTTTTCACGACTAGGCCCGACACGATTTTTGGCGTTACATTTATGGTTGTTTCTATCCAACATCCTGATTTAATGAGAATTGTGACAGAAAATCAAAAAAAACAGGTTGAAAGTTTAATAAAGAAAATAAAATCCGTCAGCGAGAAAGAACTTGATGAAATGGAAAAAGAAGGAGTTTTTACCGGAACTTATGCTATAAATCCTTTAACAAAAGAAAAAATTCCAATTTGGGCAGGGAACTTTGTTGTAGCAGACTATGGCTCTGGAATGGTTATGGCCGTCCCTGCTCATGACCAGAGAGACTTTGAGTTTGCAAAAAGATATAAGCTTCCGATAAAACTTGTTATACAACCACAAGACAAAAAAATTGATGAAAAGAAAATGATAGAAGCTCATGACGGCGCTGGCGTTTTAATTAATTCAAAAGAATTTGATGGCTTGTTTACAGAAGAAGCAAAGACGCATATTACAAAAGCCCTAGAGTTTAAAAAACTCGGAAGAAAAATGGTTCAGTATAAAATGAGAGATTGGCTTGTTTCCAGACAAAGATATTGGGGGACGCCAATTCCAGTTGTTTATTGTGAGTCTTGCGGCGTTGTTCCTGTTCCAGAAAAAAATCTCCCTGTTTTGCTTCCTGAAAAAGTAAAATTTGGCAAAGGAAATCCTTTAGAAACAAATAGCGAATTTGTTAATGTTAAATGTCTAAAATGCGGTAAAAAGGCAAGAAGAGAAACAGATACAATGGATACTTTTTTTGATTCTTCATGGTATTATCTGAGGTATATAGACAATAAAAATTCCAAAGTACCTTTTGATAAAAAGAAAGTTGGTGATTGGATGCCTGTGGACCAGTATATTGGAGGAGCAGAGCACGCATGTATGCACTTACTTTATGCAAGATTTTTTACAAAAGCACTTCGCGACCTTGGCTTCCTAAAATTTAATGAGCCATTTAAAAGATTATTCAATCAAGGAATGCTTCATGGGGAAGACGGTTTTGTCATGTCAAAATCAAGAGGAAATGTTGTCTTGCCTGAAGAAGTTTCCGAAAAATACGGAATAGACACGGCCAGACTTTTTTTAGTTTCAATTGCTTCTCCTGATAAAGACATACAATGGAGTGAAAATGGAATAGAAGGAAGCTCTAGATTTGTTAATAAAGCCATGGATTATTTTAAAAAAATTAAACTAGGAAAATCAGGCGAAAAAACAGAGCATAAAATAAACAAGACAGTAAAAGAAGTTACTCAACATATAGAAACTTTTGAGTATAACCTTGCTGTAATAAAGATTAGAGAATTTTTTAATAATTTGCCTGAAAATATAGATAAAAAAACAGCCGAAGATTTTTTGAAGATTTTACATCCATTCTGCCCGCACATCTCAGAAGAACTCTGGCAAAAACTTGGAAATAAAACATTTATTAGCTTGGAAAAATGGCCTTTGGCTAATGAAAGCAAGATTAATGAAAAGTTTGACGAGGAAGAAAAAGCTATTGAATATTTAATTAGTGATGTGAATAATGTTGCTAAAATAATTAATGAGAAAGGGAAAAGTGCCGGTAAATTGTACTTATATGCCCTGCCTAATGAAACGTCTATTTATCTTAATAATTTAAAGGAAATTGAAAAAAGAACGACGCTAAAAGTCAAGGTTTTTTCTGTTTCTGATAAAAATAAGCATGATCCTGAAAACAAGTCTAAGAAAGCTAAACCAGGAAAACCCGGGATATACTTAGAATAGGATTTGGAGTTTTATGCTTAAAATGAAAAATAAAGTGATTGTTTTTTTTGTTACGATTATTTTAATAGCATCTTTTATTACAGCTTTTCCTTTTTTTACTAAAAATTCTTTAAAAGAGGAAAAATCCGAAACTCCAATATGTGGTGATGGAACACTTTACGAAACTTGTTCAGTAACTAAACCATATCTCTGCGAACAAGGTATTTTAGTAGAAAAAATTTCTGTTTGCGGTTGCAGCAGTTTATCTAAAAATTTAGGGGGCTCTTGCTACTCAGTACATCAATCTTACCCGGAGAAGATTACTTTGAAATACATTCTCAATAGAACCGAAAAAGAAATAGACTTTACAATGTATGGTGAAATGGCAGACTATATTTCTAGGGTTTCTAGAGTTATTGAATACAGGGAAGATGAAAAACCTTCTAGGGCAGATTTTAAGCTTAAAACAATAAATGACGAAGAACAAAGAGAACTTTTGATGCCATTGGTTGTAAAAATACAGAATTTAGCAAATGACGGTGTTGAACAGGCAAGGATAGCTGTGAGTATTGTACAGAATATTCCTTATGGATCAACAGACAAAACGGTTTTCTTTGCAAGCGGTGAAATAAATTATTCCCAATACCCTTATGAAGTCCTTTATTATAATCAAGGAATCTGCGGCGAGAAATCCGCGCTTATGGCGTTTTTATTAAAAGAGTTAGGGTATGGCGTTTCAATATTTTATTTTTCAGAAGAGAACCATGAGGTAGTTGGCATAAAATGCCCTGCAGAAAAAAGTTTCCGTGGAAGCGGGTATTGTTTTGTTGAAACCGGCGGGCCTGCAATAATTACTGATTCCTTTATAGAGTATGTCGGCGGAATAAAACTAGAGTCAGAGCCAGAAGTAATTGTTATTTCGGACGGAAAATCGCTTCCAGAAAAAATGCAAGAATATAAAGACGCCAAGACAATGAGAAAAATACGCGAAGGAAGTTGGTTTATTTTTAATAAAAACAAAAAATTTGAAGCCCTAAAGAAAAAATATGGTTTGATTGAAGAATATCAGGTTGAGTGAATGATAAAATAGAAAGATATATAAATCTGTGAAAACACAGATTTTTATGGTAAATATAACTTTAGCTATTCCAGATGCACTTCATAAGAAATTAAAAACTCATAGCGAAATTAGATGGAGTGATGTAATTAGAAGAATTTTAGAAAAGAGACTTGAAGATTTGGAGATTATGGATAAAATAGTTTCAAAAAGCAAATTTACTGAGGAAGATGTTGAGGAAATTGGGAAAAAGATTAAAGAAGGAATTGCAAAAAGACACGGAATCAAATGAGATTCGTCTTAGATACAAATATAATATTATCCGCGCTAATTAAAAATGGTTTGACTAGAAAAATTATCACTAATCTTGATTTTGAATTTTTTACGCCCTCATTCGCTTTAAGTGAAATATTTAAATATAAAAAATATATTTGCAACAAAGCCAAAATTAACGAAAAGCAGTTTGAGATATTATTTAATAAAACCTTTGAATATGTAGAAATTATTCCGATGCATTATTATAGAGCCCATATTCCTAAATCTTTAGATTTAATAGAAGATAAAAAAGATATTTCTTTCTTGGCTTGTGCAATTGCTTTGAATGCCTTTATTTGGTCAAATGACGAGCATTTTAAAAAACAGAAGATAGTAAAGATTTTCACAACAGACGAATTTATTAAAAAATTCTTAAAAAAGATTGATTGGTTTGGAGCTTTGAAAGGCATAGGCAAATTTACAAGAAAAGATAAAATGAAAGATCGATTTTAAGGGGTTATCTGAAGAATTTTTTTGTAGAACAAGTCCATCTTAGCCCATTTATTCAACAACCGCCTTAATTCTTCTAACGCCAGAAGATATTGATTCTTCTTTTATGATTTTGAATTTTCCGATTTCGCGAGTGTTTTTTACATGAGGACCTGTGCAAATTTCTCGGCTAAAAAGGTTTTCGCCATGTCCTATTGAATAAACTGAGACAACATCAGGGTATTTCATTCCAAATTCTGCTTGTGCTCCTGATTTTAATGCATCTTTTAACTTCATTTCTTGACGGATAACAGGTAAGCCCTGTTCGATTTTGTCATTAACTAAATCTTCTACTTTTTTAACTTCGGCTTCTGTAAGTTTTCTTGGGAAATTAAAATCAAATCGCAATCTTTCTGGCATTATATTCGAGCCACGTTGTTTTATTTCTTGGCCAAGAACTTTTCTAAGAGCTTCGTTTAAGAGATGTGTTGCTGTATGAAGGCTCGTTGTTGCGGTTGAATTGTCAGAAAGGCCTGATTTGAAAGCTCCTGCAGACGCTGTTCTTGAGAGCTCTTGATGCTTTTTTAGCTCTTTTTCGAATTCTTTAATATCTGTTTTAATGCCTTTTTCTTTTGATAATTCCTGAGTTAATTCTATTGGGAAGCCGTAACTTTGATATAAAAGAAAAGCATCTTTTCCCGAAATTGTTTTTTTATTTTTGATAAGTTTTTCAAAAATGTTTAATCCCTTACCTATTGTTTTATTGAATTTTTGTTCTTCTTCGTTTAATGCTTTTAATATTTTGTTTTTATTACTTTTTAGTTCATCATAATCTTTGTAAATTTGAAATACTGGTTCTGCAACTTTATCTGTGAAATTATTTAACTCCAAACCTTTACCATACCTTACAGCTCTTCTTATCAATCTTCTTAGAACATATCCCTGGCTGGTATTACTTGGAACAATGCCGTCAGCAATGATAAAAACCGATGCCTTTATGTGGTCTGCAATTATCCTCATGGCCTTTTTGTTTTTTTCATAAGATTTTCTAGATAAATGCTCGATTTCTTGGATTATTGGTTTCCAAACCTCTGACATGTAATTATCATCTAGTCCGTTCAATACAGTAAGCGTTCTTTCAAGACCTCCCCCGAAATCTATATTTTTTTGCTTGGCCTTTATGAGTTTGCCAGATTTTTCTTTTACAAATTCAATTAAAACATCATTTCCTATCTCTACCCACCTATCATCATCAGGGTCATATTTTTTTGGAGCAGGGAGATTATTTGGCGTCCAGTAAAACATCTCAGTATCTGGTCCGCAAGGGCCGGTTTCCCCGGCAGGACCCCACCAGTTATCGTCAAGCAAAGCTATTCTTTCTTTAGCTATTCCAAGTGAAGCCCAAATTTTTATGGATTCTTCATCTTTTTTTACATCTTTATTTCCTGAAAATACTGTTACAGCATATCTTTCTAAAGGAATTTTTAGTATTTTTGTATGGAATTCAAAAGTCATTTTAATTGCTTCTTCTTTCCAGTAATCTCCTAAAGACCAGTTACCTAACATCTCAAGGAATGTGTGGTGGAAGTAATCTCCGACTTCATCAATATCTGTTGTTCTTATGCATTTCTGAATATTTACAAGTCTTTTTCCTAAAGGATGCTTGTTTCCTAAAAGATAGGGAACTAATGGATGCATTCCTGCTGTCGTGAACAGAACAGTTGGGTCATTCTCAGGAATAAGAGACGCAGAAGGAATTACCTTGTGCTTTTTGGACTTGAAAAATTCGAGATACTTTTCTATTAGCTCTTTCCTTGTTATCATATTCTTTTAAAGGATACTGTTTTTAAAAACTATTTGTATGGGGATTAATAGTTGGCATATAATCTAGCTAATAGGGATAACTTAATAATAAATATAATAAAGTTAGGCTAATTTGATTAATATTGACTATACTTTCAATGAGTTTAATATTAGAATCAAACTAATAAAAATAAAATCATCTTCTCTGCAACTCTTCAAGCTTCCTTTGAATTTCCTGTAATTGTGATTCTATACTTAAATCACCGGCTTCTGTCTTAAGAATCTTTTTTTCATGCTGTTCTTCTTTGTTTAGCGTTTTTGGAATCTTTAACTTTGGAAGGGTTTTTTCTAAATTCCTTAAGCTTGTTTTCAATCCCACCATTTTTTTGTAAAGCTCTATTTTCAATTCAAAATCTCTAGCTCTATATACCCTATAAGCGTTTACTTTTTTTAGAATTTTTAAAAGCGCGATTTGTGATGCTAGCACATCTCTCTTTGATTCTAAGGCTTCTCCACGTTCAAGCTTTATGTGTATTAAATTTTCATTTGCATCAACACTTTTTTTGGTAGCCATTATACTCTAGAAAAGATATCCCTATCAACTTTTTCTATTTGATCTTTCATTGATTTGATTTCGTTTTCCCAGGCTTCCAACTCTCTATCCTCTTTTTCCTTTATTCCTTTTATTTCTTCAAGAGTCGCCTCTATTTCTGAAATTTTTTTCCTAGCTTGATTAAAAATACTCATTGCATTTTCAAACTTATCTATTCTTATGAACACTTGTTCTGGAGCCATTCCCCCAGAAAACCCCGAGGGAAATCTCCTATTTCCCAGTTCTTCTGTAAGCGGTTTTTTTAATGGTTTCTGCATCACTCTCATCGTGTCCACATCTTCATCTTCGAAATCATTTGCATCTTCATTAGAAAAATCACCTCTTTCTTCCCCAGTTACTGCTTCTTTTATAGTATTCTGAGAAAATTTTGTTCCCAAAGAGCCAGAAGGAAAGCTTGGAAGCCTGTGAATTTGCATTGATTGAGTTGAATCTTCTTCGAATCCAGGAAATTCAGGCAATTTTGGGAGAGAAGGTAGTTGTGGAATTTCGTCTTTTTTCTTTTCCTCTTTTTTATCTTTTCCAAATAGTCCCATCTTATCACTCCAATATAGATTTTATAATATATATAATGCGCTCAGGTTTAAAAAGCTTTATTTTTACAAATGAAAATTGCAAACAGGAACTGAAAAATGAAGATTTTTCGTGTATGTTTTTGATAAATCAGAACCGAAACTGGAATTAGGAATTCCGTAAACGTTTTCCAATAAAATTGAAAACCGAAGCTAGAATTAGGAAATTCTGCATACGTTTTTGATAAATCAAAACCGAAACTGAAATTAGAAATTTCGTAAACGATTTTCAACAAAGTTGAAAACCGAAAGGTATTTATTCGAATAATTTTTAATCTTTAGATGTTAAAAAAATTTCTCAAAGAAGCTATGGCCCTTATTGCCGGCAAACCAGCTGAGGATCTTGTTGACTTGCTAGATACACATAAACATGTTAATGAGTTCATCATTGCCAAGAAATTAAACCTGACAATAAATCAAACAAGAAATATTTTATATAAAATTTCAGATTATGGGCTTGTTTCCTCAATAAGAAAGAAAGATAAAAGAAAAGGATGGTATACCTATTTTTGGAAGATTGAAATCTTAAAATCTTTAGAGTTCATTAGAAATGATTTGCTAAAAAAAATGGATAATTTGCAACATCAGATTAAGAGTAGGGAAACTAAGAGATTTTATGTCTGCGAGAAATGCCATGTTGAACTTAATGAAGAAAATGCTCTATTCAATAATTTTACATGTACTGAATGCGGTTCTATTCTGGTTATGAGAGATAATACTAAGATGATAAATGAAATGAAAAGAAATTTAGAAAGACTAAAAAAAGATTTAGGATTTGTGCAGCAGGAAATAGCTAAGGAAAATCAAGTTCTAGAAAAGAAAAAATCAAAAGAAATGAAAAAAGAAAGAAAGGAAATTGAAGCAAAAAAACGTTCCCAAAAACTGGCTAGAATAAAGAAAAAAACATTAAAAAAAATAAAACCTGTAAAAATAAAAAAGAAAAAAATTCCACGAAAAAAGTTTTTTAAGAAGCTTTTTAAGAAACATAAAGCTAGAAAGAATCTGAAGAAGAAAAAAAAGAGATGATTTTATGGCAGAAATCTACAGTTTTTACCCTAAAAAAAGAAGTATTTTTGGTTTTCTTAGCGTGACTCTCACTTTGGTTTTGATTAATGTCGCCCTTTTTATTATTTCCTTAATTCTATTGACTCTTTTTAGAAACAATCCAGAACTTTTATATGATTACATTGCCCTAAAACCTTCAAATATACTTCAAGGAAAATACCTATGGACCTTTATCACGAGCATGTTTATGCAGGCTGGATTTTTCCATCTATTTGCAAATATGCTCTCTTTGATTTTTATCGGCACATTTGTTGAAAGAATTATCGGACAAAAAAGATATCTTTTCTTTTACCTGATTTCTGGATTGCTTGCAGGATTGTTTTTTGTTGCTTCTTCTTTGATATTTACCAGCGACCTAAATACATTTGCAGTAGGAGCTTCTGGAGCCATATTTGGTATTGCCGGATTAATGGCAGTGCTGACACCAAACCTTCCTTTGTATGTTATGTTTATTCCGATCCCAATAAAAGCAAAATATGCTATTCCAGGTTTACTTGTTCTTCTTTGGCTTATCTCGATTGCAGGAGATGTTCCAATAGGAAATACAGCGCATTTTGGAGGCCTTATTGCAGGAATAGCCTATGGAATTTATCTTAAAAAGAAATACGGTAAAAAAACAAGATACATAAGCAAACGTTTCAGCTAGATAAAATATCAAGATGGTTTGCAAAAATATCTCCAATAACTTTAAAGAATAAATGCAAAGGAATATGTTAAATCGCCAACTTTATTTTACCCGCATACTTGTTATTAATACTTGTTATGGTTTGAAGTTTTAAAAAGACTTTTAAGTTAATATCTCTTTAATGTTTCATATAAAAAGATGGCAAAAAAAAGAAGAAAGCAAAAACAAGAAAGTTTTTTTGGAGAAGGCGTTGCTTCTGGCTGGAGCTATATTAAAGAATCTAAGAATTTTGTTTACATTATTTCCGCTATTTTCCTTTTGTTTATTCTCATTGGGTATTTTATTCCTGCTCCAGAATTTATTGAGAGAGCTATTTTAGAATTTATTGACGAGTTGTTGAGCAGAACAGAGAACCTGTCATGGGCCGGACTTGTCGGCTTTATTTTTTTCAATAACCTGCAGAGTAGTTTTTTCGGAATGATTTTTGGATTAGCTTTTGGAATTTTTTCTGTTATAACTGTTGTAGTAAACGGATATCTTTTGGGTTTTGTGTCGGTTAGAATGGTAGAAACACAGGGGTTTGCTGTTTTATGGAGACTTTTGCCCCATGGAATTTTTGAACTTCCTGCCGTATTAGTTTCAATGGGCCTTGGACTAAAGATGGGAACATTTATTTTTCGAAAGAATAAGACAAAGTCTTTAAAAGAATTCTTTTTAAAATCCCTAAAAGCTTTTTTCTTTGTAATTATACCTTTGTTGGTCATTGCCGCATTAATAGAAAGCACATTAATTTTTTTCTTTAGTTAATCAAAAACTTATTTTTCCCTTGAAATATCTTAATTTTCTCTTATTAAAATCGAAAAAGAGATAAGATTTATATACTTATTTTCCCGGTATATTATATTATAAAGAGGTTAAAAGGAGGTAAAAAATGGCAGCAATGTGGGCAGGATGGGTTGCGGCTGTTGGAGGACTTTTAGTATTACTCGAGGCTGGTCTTAGTCTTGGTTTAGGGTCCTGGGCAGTTTGGCTTGGAGCAATACTATCAATTGTCTTTGGGGCTTGGGCAGCTTTAGGCAAATAAAATTCTCCTTTAATTTTATTTTTTATTTTTTAGTATTCAGTAATCTATCTCAAATGAGATTTTTCTGAATTTTGTTTTTTCTAATTACTTGTAAAGAAGAACGATTTTAGTTAAATGGGGGTTAGTAATCGGTGATTAATTAAGTTTTTACTTGTAGATATTTATAAATTTAGAACGTATAGCAAAGTCTTAACATATAGAATCTTATTCTCTTAAATCATTTATTCCTAAGACAATTAAAAGCAGCGCTATGGCTGTGGCAAGCCAGAAAATCCCGCCTTTAAGGAATATCCATGCAGAGTGCAAAAAATTAAAGTCTTTGCCAAGTAATACCCAATTATATGCCGAAGATGCCCAGGTAATAAGGATTACTGCTACTAAGAGAATCAATCCAAGAACCAATTCAGACCATTTATCCATGCTAAATAAATCAAAGGTTGATTTAAAAAGATTCTTGTGATGGATTACTAGTTTTCTTTAAGATAGTTTTATAAACAACTATTTTTTTAATTGAACATGAGCCAAAATACTAAAACCACGGAAATATTTGAAAGTTTAGCTATTCCTATCTGCAGATTCTTCTAGTTTTAATTAAAACCATTATCGTTAAATAAATTGGTAATTTAATCAAGATTAAGCACTGTTTATACAATATAAAATGAAAACTTCAGAAAAAGAAAAAATTGCAAGGAAAAACATCCTTAGAAAAGGCAGGAGTATAGATGGAATTTCTATTAAAGGGTATGATTTTGATAAAGGCGTTGATTATGGGGAAATTATAAAGAGCTTTTCTTCGACTGGTTTTCAGGCTTCGCTTTTAGATAGGGCAATAGAGATTACAAATAAAATGATCGAAAATAAGGCATTTATTTACCTTGGATATACTTCAAATATGGTGAGTTCTGGCTTGAGAGATATTTTTAGATATCTTGTAAAGAATAAAAAAATTAACCTTGTTGTTACAACTGCTGGCGGAATCGAGGAAGATATTATCAAATGCATGGGTGATTTTGTTCTAGGAGAATTTAACGCTTCTGGCAGTGTATTAAGAAAAAAAGGAATAAACAGAATAGGAAATGTTTTTATTTCTAATAGCAGATATGTAGAATTTGAAAGTTTTTTTCAGAAACTGCTTGAAGAGCTTTATCAAGAACAGAAAAAAACAGGAAAAGTGATAACTGCTTCTGAGCTTGTTTGGAAACTCGGAGAAAAGATAGGAGATGAAAGAAGCATTTGTTATTGGGCATGGAAAAACAAAATAAAAATCTTCTGCCCTGCAATTACAGACGGGGCTTTGGGAGACAATATCTGGTTTTTCAAATACAAGCATCCAGATTTTATCTTGGATTTAGCCGAAGACATAAAACAGATGAATGATTCTGTGTTTGGATTGAAAAAATCTGGCGCGATTCTTTTGGGCTCAGGCGTTGTAAAACATCAAATATTAAATGCAAATATGTTCAGAAACGGATTGGATTACGCTGTTTACATAAATAATTCCCAGGAATTTGACGGAAGTGATGCCGGAGCTTTGCCTGAAGAAGCTATTTCGTGGGGAAAAATCACACCTAAGGCAGAAAATGTAAAAGTTTTTGGCGATGCGACGATTTTATTTCCATTGCTTGTTGCCGAGAGTTTTGCTAAACACTAAAACCTGAGAGACTTTTGTCACCAACCCAAAGCCAAAAAAATTTATATACATGTTGTATTTATAATCCATATGATGGATGAAAAAAAAGAGGCTCGTATCAATGAATCTGGACTAAAACAAGATTTTGAAATAATAATTACTCCGGGAGATGTAAAGCAAGACGTTACTTCTAAAGTTGATTTGAAAGAAGCCTTTTATAATTTAGGCCCGAGCACTGATTTTGCAAGCGTATTTGATTTAGAAAGAAAGGATTTTCTCGATGTTTTGAAGATTTTTTCTCCAGGAACTGCGATAAGAACTGCTCTTGATGATATTCTTAGGGCCCAAATGGGCGCATTAATTGTACTTGAAAAAGAAAATATAGAAGGCATTTTAGAAGGAGGATTTAAAATTAACTGCAGATTCAGCCCACAAAAGCTTGTAGAGCTGGCTAAAATGGACGGCGCCATAATTCTTTCACAGGATTTAAAAAAAATTCTTTACGCAAATACTCTTTTAACACCGAGTGCAAAGGTTTCTACACAGGAAACAGGAACAAGACACAAGGCAGCAGAAAGAACTGCCAAACAATTCGGAACAATAACGATTGCTGTTTCAGAAAGAAGAAATAAAATAACGCTTTATTTTAAAAACGAGAGTTATTTTCTTGAAGAAACTTCTGAAATTTTGAGGAGGGCGGCTGAAACCTTACAGATACTTGAAAAGCAGGTAGACATGCTTAATGACCTTCTTTCACATTTGAACATCCTTGAGATAACAAATCTTACGACTATGAGTGACGTTTGCAGTGTGTTACAAACGCTGGAAATGGTCAGGAGAATTTCGGATATAGTTCGAAGATATTTAATTGAATTAGGTAAAGAAGGAACAATCGTAAGCATGAGATTAAAAGAGCTCACAAAGAATCTCAGCAAAGAAAGAGAGCAGATTATTCTTGATTATTTTGTTTCAAGATATACAGAAGTTGATAAAATACTGGAAAATATCAACTTCGATTTTTTGTTAGAAACATCGAGCGTACTTCGCGTGCTGTTTGCAGAGCTTCATGACAGGCCGATATCTCCAAAAGGCACAAGAATCCTCAGAAAAACAAATATTTTTGAAAAAGATGCAGAATTAATCATGGAAAATTTTAAGACTCTTGACAGAGTATTTAATCTTGACGGCGAATCTTTAAGACCCTTGTTTAAGAATGAGAACCTCGTCGATTCCATAATCAATGAGATAAGAAATCTGAAGGAAAAGATATTGATGGGGAAGAAAATATAGTTTTTCAAACTCGTCCAAGCTTGGCTGAGTTAAAGAGAAGATACTTATGGGTAAGAAGATTAAGGTTTTTAATAAATATTTTTGTAGTGGTTAATCAGGTTAAGTTGTAAGATATTAACAATAAAATTTCATTTTTAATATTAGAATATGTGGCATTAACAATAAAAGTAATTAGCGAGCTGAAAGCGAGCGATTTAAATACTTCAATTATTAGAATTTTTCATGCTGACCAGAAAACAAGTCAAGGAAATTAAAGAACATCTAAGTAAAGCCCAGAATCCCCTATTCTTTTTTGATAATGACCAGGACGGACTTTGCTCTTTTTTACTGCTTCAACGTTATCTTGGCAGAGGAAAAGGCGTTTCGATAAAATCATTTCCAGATTTGTCTGTGGAATATTTCAGGAAAGTTCATGAATTGAAAGCAGATTATATTTTTATTTTAGATAAACCAGTTGTTTCAAATGAATTTTTTCTAGAAGCAGAAAAAGTAAACATTCCTGTTGTATGGATTGATCATCATATGGTAGATAAAGATGCCATTATACCTGGTTTCGTAAATTATTACAATCCTACACAAAACAGGAAAAAGACAGACGAGCCTGTTACAGCTTTATGCTATCAAGTAACAAACAAGAAAGATGATTCGTGGATTGCTGTTACAGGATGCATTTCTGACAGGCATGTGCCTAAGTTTTACAGTAGGTTTGAAAAAAAATACCCTGATTTAGCCATAAAATCAAAAGATGCTGCGGATATTTATTACAAATCACAGATAGGAAGGATTGCAAAAATCCTTGGCTTTGGACTTAAAGACACAACGACAAATGTTGTAAGCATGATAAGATTTTTAATCAAAGTCAAAGGCCCAGACGAAGTCTTAATTGAAAACAACAAAAATTACTCTATGCATCACAGATATATCCAATTGGAAACCAAATACAGAAGATTAGTGGAAAAGGCAATTTCTTTGAGTAGAAAAAAGGGCAAGCTGCTTTTCTTTCAATATGGAGGGGATTTGAGCGCTAGCGGTGATATATCAAATGAACTTATGTATAATTTTCCAGAAAAAACAATTGTCGTTGTTTATATTAAAGGTGGAAAGGCGAATATTTCCATGCGCGGAAAAAATGTCAGGGAGATTTTTTCAGAAGCCATTAAAGGTTTAGAAGGTGCTCGAGGCGGCGGACACGAAGTCGCTGTCGGCGGACAAATGAAAATCGAGGATGTTGAAAGGTTTAGAGAGAATATCGAGAAAATCATCTGAAAACATATTAACTGAAGAATGAATATTGAAACATAGAAAAATATAAAAAGCGTTTTTTCTTCACCAAATTATGGATGCTGAGTTAAATGAACGTGGAGTTAGGAATGTTTCCTGTAAATTTAACCTAGCATGGACTGCAAAGATATTCATTAAATATATGAATAACTCAATTTAATTCAGCGCTTCCTTAAAGAGTCTGAATGAATTGAGATTTACTTCTTGATAAATTTGGGCTCGAATGGGACGGAATTTAATTTGAGTTTGTTTAAAAAAATGAGACAAACAGAAGAACTTTTAGAAGCAAGTGATGGAAGAGAGCTGGAAAGAGAACTTATCTCTTTGTTCGAGACTACATACAGGCTTGAATATGAGCTTGAGCTTGCTGTCAGACTTAGAGACGAGTAGTCTAACCGACTAACATGAATTTGGTCTTAGTAGCTGGTGTAATTTGATCCTACCCTAAAAGATCTGATAATTTTTCTCTATTATCCCGATAAAACTCTAATTGCTCTGCGCCAATTTTGGAGAGGCCATTGAGTTTTGATATATCATAAACATTAATTTTACTCCCATCTCTCATTCTTTGCCTCAATCCTATAACACCCCTTCTCTTTAGCTCTTCATAACATTCATTCCCCATAAAAATATCTATATGAAAACCATCTTCAAAACCCCAGTATCTTTTATCATAAATTCCTATTCCGAACCCATTTTCATATTTTCTTTTTTCATTGATTGAAATAGAAATTGTTCCCTGTCTTTTTGGTCTTCTTGTTTTTATAAGAACTCCTTCAAGAGTTTCTTTTTCGAGTCTTGTTATTTCTTCAGATTCTAAATATAAGTCTATATCTGACTGATTACTAATTCCCGCTATCATAAAAACTTAAAACTTGAGTCTTTTATATAAATTTATATTCAACAATCTCTAGAAATCAATAACTCTTTCCAATATAAACAACTTCTGTTACTTTTTTATTGCAGACAACACATTTACCCTGTTTTTTCATCTTTTCTAAGGGCATGTTTATGGCTTTTGCACCATCTGTTTTTTCTTTAATGTCTTCTTCACATTTAGAACTTTCACAGAAAAAAGCCAAAGCCACTTTTTGGCTGGTGATTGCTCTTTTAAGCTCAGGCATGTCTTTGACTTGTGTGATTTTTTCATCAAAACTTTTTTTTGCTTTTTTAAATAAAGAATCTTGGATGTCATTGAGCAAGTTTTCAACTTCTTTTTTGATGCCGGCTTCTTTTATTTCTAATTTCTTCCCTGTGTCTCTTCTAACAATTGTAACCTGGCGCTTCTCAATGTCTTTTGGGCCTATTTCAATTCTTATCGGAATTCCCTTTAGCTCGTGTTCGCTAAATTTCCAGCCAGGAGTATTATCTCTGTCGTCTAGTATTGGGTTGAAGCTTTCAAGTTCTTTTGAAATTTCTTTTGCTTTAGCCAAAACTTTTTCTTCTTTACCCTTGAACAATAAAGGGATTACGACAACTTTATTGTATGCAACTTTTGGTGGTAGAATTAAACCCCTATCATCGCCATGAGCCATTGCTACTGCTCCTATAAGACGCGTGGACACGCCCCATGAATTTTGCCATGGAACGCCACTTTTTCCGTTTTTATCAAGGAAACTTATGTTGAATGATTTTGCAAAACCTTGGCCTAGATTATGTGAAGTTCCTAGTTGAAGTGCTTTTCCATCTGGCATTATCCCTTCTATGCTTAATGTGTATAAGGCTCCAGAGAATTTTTCATTGTCTGTTTTTCTGCCGGCTAAAACAGGAATTGCTAAAATCTCTTTACACATTTTTTTGTATTCTTCCAGAAACTGAAGAGTTTCTTTGTCACATTCCCCTTTGGAACTGTAAACACAATGTCCTTCTTGCCATAAAAACTCACGGGTTCTTAAAAAAAGCCTTGTTGCCCGTGTTTCCCATCGTACAACATTGCACCACTGATTTATTCTTAAGGGCAAATCACGCCACGAACGAATCCATTTCGAGTAAGAATCATAAATAATTGTTTCTGAAGTTGGGCGTATTGCTAGACGCTCTGTCTTTCCATGTTCTTGATCATTTTTATTTGCTATCCATGCTACTTCTGGCGTAAAACCTTGTGCGTGTTCTGCCTCCCTTTTAAAAAAAGATTCTGGAATTAATAAAGGGAAATACGCATTTCTTACTCCAAGTAATTTTATCCTTTTATCAAGATAAGATTGTATTGCTTCCCAGATTGAATATGCGTTTGGCCTTATCACCATGAAGCCCTTGACGTCGCTGTAGTCTGCAAGTTCTGCTTTTTGAACTACTTGATTGTACCACTCTGAAAAATTTTCCTCTTTTTTTACTGTTAATCCTTCCTGTGATTTTGGTTTTTGTTCTTGCTCTTTGGATTTCTTTTGCATTTTAAATCAAATCCTCGTTAAACTTTTCATTGTAAATTTTATTGACTGCTTCTTTTATATAATCTGATTCAAGAGCGAAGCCGATGTTTTCGCTGTCTCCTATTTTGAAATTATTTATTCCTATTACTTTTCCTTGGTTGTTTATAAGAGGGCCGCCAGAGTTCCCCCTATTTAAGGCAGTGTCTGTTTGTATGTAATAATTTAATCCATTTGGGCCCTTTCTATGGACAGCAGAAACAATTCCCTGAGAAACAGAGAATTGAAGTCCCAGAGGATTTCCTATTGCAATTACTCTTTCTCCAACTTGAACATCGTCTGAATCGCCAAGATTTAAATCATCATATGTTCCGGAGATTTTTAATAAAGCAATATCCAAAACGCCGTCGTATCCTATGAATTCTGCATTTTTTGTCCCTTGTTCATATGTTACTGCCTGAATGCCAGATGCTAGATTTCCATTTTCATCCGCAAGCACATGCGCGTTTGTTACAATGTATCCAGAACCATGAATTATGAAACCAGTGCCTTGGCTGACGTCTGTTCTTACTGAAACAACAGCCGGCACAGAAGTCTCTATTATTCCAGAGAAGTCTTCGCCGGCGGATGCCTTTAAAGACGCAAATTCTTTGTTAATGACTCCTATTTGAGAACCAATATTCTCGATGTTTTCTCTTGTCTGAATCATGCTTTCTGATAATGAATTAATATTTCCTTGAGTTTCTGCCTTTAGGTCTGCGATTTTTTTTTCCAGGACTTTTTTATTGACTTCCTGTTTTGTGTATATCATATAAGAGAATACGCTTAAAGTTATCATGAAAATAACAATCAAGGTTGTGAAACTTCCAATTAGCCATTTATGATGCGGCTTGAGAACTATGTGATGATGAACCACTGCAGGGTGTTGTGAGTATTTTGATGGCATACTTAAGTTTATCTTTTAATGTTTATTAATTTTCCTTCTTTTGTTAATATCATTTTTCCATATAAATAACCCCATGTTTCCAAAGGCCGCCCTTATAAGCTTGATAACCCGACTTTACCGAATCAATATTTTTTACTTGAGTCTCTACAGGAAGATTGAAAAAATTAGATATTTGGACTATTTGTTTAACTTTAGATAGTGGCTTGAAAAACAAATAAGCGTAAAGCAGTCTTTTTAATGATGGCCCAATTAATTTATTTGTATCATAATACTTTATATTTTTGAAACCAGCCTTTTTTGCTAATCTAATAAATTTCTCTTTAGTTATGAAATTTGCCATTGCCCACCCCCTAGTAAAATCGTTCATTATTCTTTTTTCGTCTACAATATACCTTTCTTTAACGGAAAAATAATCGGCGCTGACCAACCGCCCACCTTTTTTTAAAATTCTATAAGCCTCCTTAAGAAACTTTAATTTTTTATCCTCATGAGGCAGGCTCTCTTGTGCCCACAGCAATGTAAATTTATTACTTTCAAATTTTGTGTTAGAATAATCCTGAACAGAAAAATTTATCAAATTTTTAAACCCCTCTTTTTTTGAAAAATCTTTAGCTTTTTTGATTTGAAAACCGCTAATACTAATCCCGTAAATTTTTGCCTTAAATCTTTTATAAAGCCAAATGCTACTTCCCCCAACACCACATCCAGCATCTAGTATTATATCTTTTGAATTTACTTTGCTAACATTTTCCATAAATAAGTTTTGATTTATAAGTGACTCTTTGTGAGATTTTGTATTTTTATTCCAAAAACCAAAATGCATTCCTAATGAAGTTCTATCTCTCCAAATAATTTTATATGCAACATCTGTATCTCTATAGTACTCTTTTATTTTATTTCTATTTAACTCCATATAAAACTAAAAAATATTAAGATATAAAAACCTAACCTATCTTTTATTTTATTGAATTAGGGCCTGTAGTTTAATGGACAGAATATCGGGTTTCGGCCCCGCTGATCTAGGTTCGAATCCTAGCAGGCTCATGGAAAAGATTTTTATATTATAGCATACATGTATGTACATGTGGATTGCTAAATTTATAATAAAACACGACTGTATTTTAGGGAATAGATGCGAGAAATTTAAAGTTGTTCTTCAGTCAGTTAATTTCTCGACGTTTAAGGAAAAAGGAAAAGTTGTCACTTCTTCTATGCACTATATCTCAGGCGACCCAAAGAACATTCAAAATTTTATCAAGGATTTAAAAAAAGATAAAAAAGTTATCAAGTTAGAATCAAAAGGAAACATCTTTTTGCTTCTAGAAAATGCAAAAGAAAAAGCCGTTGCATATCATAACCCGAAAATCATTTTTATTAAGCCTGTTCTGATTGATGAAAAGGGATACGAAACCTGGGAAGTAGGGTCTTGGGAAAAAGAAGAAATTTCCAAATTTATTGAAAAAGTTGAGAAAAATTTCCCTTATTTTAAACTTTTAAAATTTAATACCATTAATTTAGATAATGTTTTTTTCCCTAAACTCCTTCCAAATCTTACAGATAAACAAAAAAGAGCGATTGAGTTGGCCATAAAAAACGGATATTACGAAAACCCAAGAAAAACTGATCTTCGTAAGCTTGCAAAGACTATGGGCCTTTCTTTAGCAACATTTAACCAACATTTAAGAGCAGCTGAACGTAAATTAATTCCGGATTTACTTTATTCTTTTAAGTAATTATACCATACATGTTTGGTAAAACTATTATATTCTACTATTAATACTAAAATAAGTGCTACACAATAGCAGCTAAAAATTAAATTGAAACAAAAATAAAAATGGAAAACGAAGAAACAAATGAGCACGAAGGTTTAGGAGGTTTTGGACCTTTAGAATGGTTAGCTATAGTTACGGCTATAAATGTTGGCATGCTCGGCGCAAATTTAATAGGACACTATTCTGAGAAAAGATCATCAGAACCAATACGCGCAGATATCTCTTATATTAATAAAGATCCTTATCTAGATCTTAGAATAAAAACTAATGGTGGAAGAGAATTTATTTTATACGGAACTCCTAAAGGGCAATTTTATCTGAGCGATTCTACTACAAGAAAATAGAACCTTTTGAAATTAAATAGATTTTTATATTATTTATCTATTATCGTTTTATGAAAAAACCAATAATAGTAAAACAAAGGCCACAACCAGGAGATTTAGTCGAGGTACATTTAATCAAAGTTATCTATGAAGGTACGCTTTTGGAGGTTCCTGAGGATGAGCGCGGCGTTGTTCTTTTGAAACTTGATTCTGGTTATAATATTGGATTTAATAGAAAAGATATTCTTGAGATTAAACTTCTTAAGAGATTTGAGAAAAAAGAAGAAAAATATGAAGTTAAAAAGGACGATGAAAAGCCGAATATCGCGATGATTATCACAGGGGGAACTATTGCTGCACGTCTAAATCCTAAAAAAGGAGGAACTGACTGGCTTACTTCTCCTGAGGATTTGTTTAAGTTCTATCATGGAATTTTTGATAAAGTGAACGTCATCAAAATTGAAATTCCTTTTATGAAAGCCTCAGAAGATATGGATTTCAGAGACTGGAAAAAAATCGCGATGACTGCTGAAAAACTTTTGAATGATTCAAACATTAAAGGGGTTATTATTACTCACGGAACTGACTTTTTGCATTACACATCTTCTGCACTATCTTTTTTTCTGAAAAATTTGAATAAGCCTGTTGTCTTGACTTATAGTCAAAGAAGCACTGACAGGGCTTCTAGCGACGCAAATTTAAATTTACAATGTGCCGCTATTGCAGCGATTTCAGATATTGCAGAGGTTATGCTTGTTGGACATGCTTCTACAAATGATGATTACTGTTATGCAATGCCTGGAACAAAAGTGAGAAAACTACATTCTTCGAGAAGAGATGCCTTCAAAGTTGTTAATGGAAAGCCATTTGCAAAAATATTTTCTGACAGAATTGAAATTTTAAGAGAGTATAACAGAAGACATTCAGGCAAGGTTAAGCTTGATGCAAAATTTGAAGAGAAAGTTGCTTTGGTTAAGTTTTATCCTGGTCAGGACCCTTCTATTTTGGACTATTACTTGAAGAATAAATACAAAGGAATTGTTTTGGAGATGGGTGGGCTAGGACATGTTTCCACAATGCGTGCAAGAAAAGGATGGATAAAAAAACTTAGAGATGTTCAAAAAAAAGGAGTGATTATTTGCGCTGCAGCACAAACTATTTATGGAAGGCTCGATCCTTTAGTCTATAGCAATGGAAGAGATATAATGAAAACAGGGGTGATTTATCTTGAAGACATGCTCGCTGAGACGGCGCTTGTGAAACTTTCTTGGGTTCTTGGGCACAAAGATTGGGCAAAAAACAAGGAAAAGATTAAAGAAATGATGCTGACAAATATGGCCAATGAGCTGAATGATAGATTAGAAGAATAATTTGTTCCTTTTATCAAGTGACGACACAATAGAAAGATTTAAAAGTAAAGAAGCAAATATTTTTATATGTATTCAAGAGAAGATTTTGAAGATTTTATGAAAGGGATGCAAAAAGCCGCTGGATTAGTCAGGGCTTTTAATCCAAGTATTTATATGGTTAGTTTAAATGGAGGGCAACCTCTGTTTGATGTTTTAACAATAGCAGATAGAAATGTTGATCCATCATTAGCCGTATATTTTCCAATTTCTAGCAAAATAATGGATTCTGGAAAGGTTGCAGAAAGGTGCTTTACTAATTTGTTATTAGAAAGACAACATCAAGGAAGTGAACCACAAAGAATTCTAAGTTTAGATGAAGTTGTTAGCGGCGGTTCTGTGAGCAAGATATTAAATGCTTATGATACTGCATTAAGAATTGTTGGAAAGCATAATGTTGGTAAGCATGATAGGCCAGCAATTACAAAAGAAGTTGAACATCTTGCAGGACAATTCCCATTAAGAATAATCGGAATTAAAGAAGCTAGAGTTAGAACAAGGAAGAAATATGAGGAAGAGGTTAGAAAAGGTAGAATTGAAGAAATTCCTGTTAAAAAAATCTTAACTATGGACGATCCGGACATGCATATCGCTGTTTTTGATCATCCTACTTCAAATGGATGGAATGGCCAGGGTTATTTCCCAACTGTGGGGGATATAAGAATTACTCCTAAATACCAAGCTTTTCTCGGAGATACTGCAAGATATTTTGGTGTTGATCCAGTAGATGTTTCACCTCAAGGAATAGGAAGGATAAGTGAACATACCAGAAAATATTCAGAGAAATCTAACTTTGAACATTAATCATTATCTTTAAATATTGATTTAGTTTTTTCATTCTATGTCTGAACAAAAGCCTGAAGTTGATTATGGAAAAATAGGATTAAAAAGTGGCTTAGAAATTCATCAGCAGCTTGACACAAAAAAGCTATTCTGCAATTGTCCTTCTGTTTTAAGGAAAGACGAGCCTGATTTTATAGTGAAAAGAAAACTTCATGCTGTTGCCGGCGAGTCTGGTGAAGTTGATATTGCCGCAAAACACGAAGCTTCGTTGGACAGGGAATTTTCTTATGAAGGTTATGATACCACTTGTTTATTTGAACTTGACGAAGAACCCTGTCATGAAATAAACCAAGAAGCGTTAAAAATAGCATTGCAAATTTCCCTGCTTTTGAACGCAAAAATACTTTCAATAGCACAGGTCATGAGAAAGACAGTTGTTGACGGTTCAAACACGAGTGGATTTCAAAGAACAGTTCTTATTGCTCGAGATGGTTTTGTTGAAACTCAAAGCGGAAGAGTTGGAATTGCAACAATATGTTTAGAAGAAGACTCTGCTAGAATCATTGGAGATAAAGGTGGAGAAAAAATTGCTGTTTATAGACTTGACAGGCTTGGAATACCATTGATTGAAATTGCGACAGAGCCGGAAATTAAGACGCCAGAACAAGCAAAAGAAGTTGCATTGCATATCGGAGAAATTTTACGAAGCGCAAAAGTAAAACGCGGCTTAGGCACAATAAGACAAGATGTGAACCTCTCAATTAAAACTGGCAAGCGTGTTGAATTAAAAGGCTTCCAAGACATTTCTAATATTGAGAGAGCAATGGGAACAGAGGTAAAAAGACAACAAGATTTAGTAAGAAAAGGAAAAAGTATTTCTGAAGTCAGAAAAGTTTTGCCAAATGGAGTCAGCGAATTTTTGAGGCCAATGCCTGGAGCTGCGAGAATGTATCCAGAGACAGACCTTCCACTTTTGAAAATTTCTAGAGACATGATTAACGAAGCAAAGAAAAATCTTCCAAGATTGAAAAAAGACATTGAGAGTGAATTAGCGAGCCATGGCTTGAATAAAGAAATGACTTCTTTGTTGTTAAAAGAAAATAAAGTTGAAGATTTCAAAGAACTCATGAAAGTTGTTGAAAACCCGCAAGTCGTCGCAAAAGTTCTTCTTATTTATCCTAAAGAGATTTCAGCCAGAGAGAAAATTCCGCTTAACAAAACAGAGAAGATTTTGAACAAGGATGTTCTTGTAAATGTGCTGGAAAATCTGAAAAAAGGAAAGATTTCTGAAGGAGATTTGAAACATGTTTTAAGCAGAATTTTAATCGAGGTTGCTAGGGGGGGAGATCATGATAGAACTTTCGAGATTAAAAAAGAGGACTCTTCATCAGTTGAAGAGAAAATTATGAAGATTATTAAAGACAAACCAGGACTTTCCTTCAATGCTTATATGGGAATTGTAATGAAACAATTCAAAGGCCAGATTTCTGGAAATGAGGCAGCAGAAATCATTAAAAAGTATGTAAAGTAAAATTATAGAAAATCTTAAAAACTAATTAGATAATAAATTTTAAATGGTTCCGAATAAAATTTTCTTTACGAAGGGAGTAGGAAGGCATAAGGAAAAGCTTGCTAGTTTTGAAGCAGCTCTTAGAGATGGAGGAATAGAAAAATATAATCTTATTTATGTCTCAAGTATCTATCCACCAAATTGTAAATCAGTTACTAGGGAAGAAGGATTGAGGTATCTCAGTCCAGGAGAAATTGTTCATTGTGTTATGGCAAGGGCAGAAACTAATGAGCATAACAGATTAGTCGCCGCTTCTATTGGTGTCGCTATTCCCGCAGACTCGGATCAATATGGATACCTTTCTGAGCACCATGGCTACGGAGAAACAGACGAGGCGGCAGGGAATTATGCGGAAGACTTGGCAGCCACTATGCTCGCAACAACTTTAGGGATAGAAATCGATGAGGGTCTTGGTTGGGATGAAAAGGAAGAAGTATTCAAGATGTCTGGAAAAATCATAAAAACAAGAAATGTTACACAATCAGCACAAGGTAAGGGCGGTCTTTGGACAACCGTAATCTCTGCCGCTGTTCTTATTAATGATATCACTTCAAGAATTCCTAATCAATAATTTAATAAATCCTTATTTCTCCTTGATACCATGGAACGCACTTATATTTCAGATTTAACAGCAGGGAAAAGCGTTTTGCTGAAAGGCTGGGTTTATGACTATCGTGTTCTTTCAAAAATGGCTTTCATTGTACTAAGAGACGCTACTGGTTTTGTTCAGTGTATTGCTAAAGAACCTAAAATAACTAAACAAGTTTCTGGGTTGACTATGGAATCGGTTATTGAAGTTACTGGAAAAGTTAAAAGCGCCAATGTTAGAGAAGAAAATGCAAGGAAAGACATAGAAGTTGAGATTCAGAGCCTGGAGGTTTTGAACAAAGCTGATAAACTTCCAATTCAAGTTAATGAAAAAGCCGTGAAAGCAGAGTTGTCTGCAAGACTGGACAATAGAAGTCTTGATGTTAGGAAATCAAATGTTCGTGCCATATTTAAAATTCAATCGACAATTGCAAATTCATTCAGAGAGTTTTTTTTCAACAAAGGATTCATAGAGATACAGCCACCAGGAATAATTGCAACATCAACAGAAGGCGGTACAGACTTATTCAAGGTAGATTATTTTGGAAAACCTGCCTATTTAGCGCAGAGTCCGCAATTGTACAAGCAGTTAATGGCAATTTCTTTGGAAAAAGTTTTTTCTACAAGCGCTGTTTGGCGTGCAGAGAAGCATGATACAACGAAACACATAAATGAAATAAGACAAATGGATATAGAATGCGCTTTTCATGATGACATGGCAATAATGAAGTATGCAGAAGAGGTTGTTAAGTATATTGTAAAAAAAGTTCTTGAGAGTAATAAAGGAGAATTGGAAATTCTAAAAGTAAAGCTTGAAATTCCAAAAGCAAAATATCTTACTTACTCTGAAGCAGTTGATTTGATGAACAAGCACGGAATTAAAATGAAAACCGGCGACGACTTTGAGCCAGAAGCTGAAAGAAAGCTTTGTTCTCTATTCCCAAATCACGTTATTTTCACATATGAATGGCCAAGCTCAATAAAACCTTTCTACATATGGCCAAAAGATACAAAAAAAGGAACCAGCGGGGGATTTGACATGCTTTATGGTTGGATGGAAATTGCTTCAGGAGGCCAGCGTGTTCATGTCCCAGAAATTTTAATAAAAAAACTCAAGGAAAAAAAATTAAATCCCGAAGATTTCAAATGGTATGTCGATGCTTTCAGGTACGGGGCTCCAATGCACGCTGGCTGGAGTATTGGTTTGGAGAGGCTTACGCAAACAATACTTGGTTTGGATAATATTCGTGAGGCAACCTTATTCCCAAGAGACAGGAGAAGACTAACGCCTTAAAACTCTTAAAGAAAGATTTATATACTATAGCCTTCTATAGCTTGATATGGATACAACAATACAAGTTAGTAAAGAACTTGTTAACAATTTGAATAAACGAAAACTTAATTCACGTGAAAGCTATGAAAATGTAATTTGGGATCTGCTGGAAGATACTATGGAATTATCTGAAGAAACTAAGCGAGATATTGAAAAAGCAAGAGAGGAATATAAAAAAGGAGAAGTTGTTTCTTTTGAAGAAGTAAAAAGGAAGATGATATCAAAAAGAAATGTATGACATTCAATTTACAAAAAGTGCGCAAAGAGAATTTGACAATTTGCCTTTAGACATCCAGGAAAGAATTAGTGCTGCTTTGGATAGATCAAGAATAAGGCCCCATAGCTATTTTGAGCGACTTGTCGGAGATAAATCATATAAGTTAAGAGTCGGAAATTATAGAGTTATAGCAGATATTTTTCATGATAAATTGCTGATTTTAATTATCAAGACCGGTCACAGGAAGAACATTTATAAAAATTGATTTATATAAAGATAAAATGACAGATCAAAAATTCATTCAAATATCAGAAGCATTAAAACAAGGAAAGGGAAAAGTTTCTGTTCGAGGTTGGGTTGCTAGAGAAAGGGGAAGCAATGAGTTTAAATTTCTTGTTTTGCGCGATTCCACAAGTATAATACAATGCGTTTTGAAAAGAGAACGTTTCAAAAAACAATGGCCTGAAATAGACAAACTTCAAATTGAAGCAAGTGTTGAAATTCGTGGCACAATAAAAGAAGACAAGCGAGCCCCAACTGGATTTGAAATTCAAGCTGATGAAATAAATATTGTCGGAGAAAGCGACAAATTCCCTATTAACAAAGACTTGAATGAAGAACTTTTAGGAGATAGAAGGCATTTATGGTTGCGTAGTCGGAAGATGACTTCTATAATGAAAATACGTGACACTGTGCTTGATGCTATGAGGGAGCATTGGCATAAAAAAGGATTTTATGAATATCATTCCCCTATTTTGATGGGAATGCAGGCAGAAGGCGGAAGCACTTTGTTTAAAGTAGATTATTTTGGAAAACCAATGTATTTGAGCCAGACATGGCAATTGCATGCAGAACCCGCAATTTTTTCCCTCGAAAAAATATTCACAATTCAGCCGGCATTCAGGGCTGAGAAAAGCAAGACAAGCAGGCATATTACAGAGTTATGGATGGCAGAAATGGAAGTTGCATGGGAAAACTTTGATTACTTGCAAGATGATGCTGAAGAATTAATCAAGCACGTTGTTTCCAGAGTTTTAAAAGAAAGAAAAACTGAATTAGAATTAATTGGAAGAGACTGGAAAAAGTTGGAAGCAACGCTAAAAAAGAAATTTCCAAGAATTACATATGATGATGCCTTGAAACTTCTGAAAGAAAAAAAGAAGATAAATATTGCTTGGGGAAAAGACTTAAGGACAATTGAAGAAGATAAACTCTCGGAATTGTATGACACGCCGATAATGGTTAGACATTATCCTAAAATAGTTAAGGCTTTTTACATGAAACAAGTTCCTGGAACAAAAAAAGGCAAGGAAACTGTTTTTGGATTTGATATGATTGCTCCTGAAGGCTATGGAGAACTTGTTGGAGGAAGCCAGCGTGAAGAAAGCATTGAGAAATTAAAAGAAAACCTTAAAGAACAAGGCGAAAACCCTGAGAAGTATGAATTTTATTTTGATACTCGTCGTTATGGTTCTGTTCCTCATGGAGGATTTGGCATGGGTGTCGAACGCGTGATTTCATGGATATGTGGTTTGGAAACAATCAAGGACGCAATCGCTTTCCCAAGAACAATGACGAGATACAGTCCTTAAAGATTCTATAGACTTCAATCCGATAGATTAATAAAACCAATAAATGTGTTAACTAAAAAAGAGGATTGGGGTAAATTGATTAATAAGACTGCAAAAAGTGTTAATTAAAAAGAGTTGCTTTAAGTTAGATTAGTAAAAGATATTCAAGGATTTAGATTAAATAAAAAAGAGGGTTGAAGATAAAATAGCATGTTATTAAAAGTTGAATAACACTGTTAACTAAAAAAGAGTATTCAAATTAGATTAGTAAGTTTAAGATTTAAAGAGGTGGGTGGGGATAAAGATTTGACTGCAGAAATCTTTAAAAACCCTAAAAATCCTGAAGTTTATCAAAAAAGAGGAGACAAAAACAAAATGCCTAAAAAAATCGAAGAAGACGAGGAAGAAGAAATGGACGAAGACGAAGACGAAGATGAGCTGGAAGACGACGACTCTGGCTGGTGATTTTTAACTTTTTCTTTTTGCTTTATTTTTATACAGATAAATTGATAAAGGAAAAGTTAAGAAAATAAAATTTATAACATAACTCATTAAACCCGTACAAAACCCTTAAAAAGATTCAATTTTTGATTGTTTTATGAAAATAAAAGACGTTGAATTGCGCTGGCTTGGACACGCAGGATTTTTGATAAACGCGCATGGTAAGACAATTTACATTGACCCTTATAACATAAAAGATGGTTTGCCGCCTGCAGACATTGTTTTTTTAACACACAGCCATTCTGATCACTGCAGTTTGGCTGATATGGGAAAAATTATTAGAGAAGGGACGATGATTGTTGCGCCTGCAGATTGCCAAAGCACTATCACAAAGTTTGATGTGCCGATTAAAATGGAAATTATAGAGCCAGAACAAGAGCTTGAATTAGGAGACATAAAAATATATGCGCTTCCTTCTTACAACATTGATAAGCATTTTCATCCTAAAGATGAAGGATGGATTGGATATTTGATAAAACTGGGCGGCGTTATTGTTTATCATGCTGGAGACACTGATGTTATTCCTGAAATGCAAAAACTTACAGGATACAAACAGCAAGATAAGGAATTCATTGCATTGCTTCCTGTTGGCGGCAGATACACGATGACTGCTGAAGAAGCCGCTGAAGCCGCTAAAATTATAAAGCCAACGTTGGCAATACCGATACATTGGGGAAGCATAATCGGAAGTGAGGCTGATGCAAAAGAATTTGTTGAATTATGTGAAGAAGAAGGAATTAAAGCAGAGGTTTTGAAGAAGGAATAGAAGTTCCGAAATGTATAAAAAAGAAGTTTAAAAGGTTTTTTCAACCAGCACGAACCGAACGAAAAACATTCGGCACTTTGTAAAGCAAAGTGGTGCCGGTTCTTATTTAATTCACAAAAAACATAAATTTTATTTTAGAAATTATATTATCACTCCGTGTTTCAATAAAAACAACAAAAAATATTTACCAAAAATTCATCAATTTTACAAAATTTATCACAAAAAACATTTATTTTGCGCTATAGAAATATTTTTAAAGAAGAAGTTATTCAACAATCTATTATATTAATTTATTCAATTGGGAGTTGAATAAATTAACTAGTTGGGTTGATTTCTTTGTTATTAGTTGGAAGTGTGTCAACTATATAAGCTTTTCTCATGAAAAGTTTTTTAGCAAAACACTTCAGGAAGAAAATTGTAATGAAAGGAGGTAAAAAATGGTGTTAAATTTTGCACAAGAGGCGATACAAAACGCTGGAACACATAGTATCAACTTTGATGAACTTAAAGCTGGTAAGGCAAACATCAAGGTTTTCGGAGCTGGTGGATGCGGCTGCAACATGGTCACATGGCTTTTTAACAAAGGCATTAACGGCGCAACTGTTTACGGTGCGAACACTGACGCCCTACACTTAAGTGTTACTAAAGCTGATGAGAAAGTTCTCATTGGTAAAGAGCTCACAAGAGGTTTGGGTGCAGGAGGAAAACCGCAGATTGGAAGAGAGGCTGCTAAAGAAGCAATTGTTGACTTGAAGAAAGCTGTTTCCGGTGCAGACATGGTTTTTGTTCTCACAGGAATGGGTGGTGGAACAGGAACAGGTGCTGCTCCTGTAATTGCTCAGTTGGCTAAAGAAACTGGCTCAGTTGTCATTGGCGTTGTTACAATGCCCTTTGAAGCTGAGAAGGCAAGAATTGACAAGGCTGAATTTGGACTTCAAGAATTGAGAGAAGTTACCGACACATGTATTGTGTTGGACAACAACAGGCTTGTGGATATTGCTGGACAACTTCCAATAGAGCAAGCATTTGCAGTTGCGAATGAACTTGTTTCTACAATGATTAAGGGAATTGTCGAGACAATTACACTTCCTAGTTTGATCAACCTTGACTATGCTGACGTTTCTGCGATAATGAAAAATGGCGGTGTTGCTGTTATTGGCATTGGAGAATCAGACACAACAGATCGTGTAAATGAAGCTGTAAAACAGGCCCTGACACATCCTCTACTTGACGTGGATTACAAAGGAGCTACTGGAGCTTTGATACACATTACTTGTGGCTCTGACTTGAAGCTGGAAGAATTCGACCAGATAGGAAGAATTGTTTCCGACAACTTGAGTGCCGAGGCAAACGTGATAATCGGTGCTAGAATCAGCAAAGAATTCCAAGGAAAAGTGCGTGTCATTACAATAATGACCGGCGTAAAAAGCCCATATGTTCTTGGAAGAGAAATGGAAGAGTACAAGCAGCCACTTTCAAAAGAAGTCTCTGATCTTGGAATCCAGGTTTGGAGATAATTGTAATCGCTGAAAAAGAGTTTGTTTAATTTTTATTTTATTTTTATCTGCCCCGAGATTTTCTCGGGGTGATTTCCTTTTTGTTTTTTTATTTGATTTTTGTTTTAGCGAGGACCGAATTAAAGAAAGATTTAAATAACTTAAGGGATGTAAATCGGTATGGAGTTTAATATTATTATAGAAAAGGGAGAAGATGGTTATTTAATATCTGAAGTAGTTGGATTGCCTGGATGCCATACACAAGGCAAGACAATGAATGAATTACTTGAAAATACCAAGGAAGCAATTTCTTTGTATTTAAAGGCAACTAGACAAAAAAAGATTAGCGACAAATTTATTGGTATTAAAAAATTAGAGGTTTAGCATGAGCAAACTTCCACAGCTTACTGCTGTTGAATTAATTAAAATTCTATTAAGAATTGGTTTTAAGGCTCTTAGACAAGAAGGAAGCCATATATTCTTAAGACATGATGATGGCAGGACAACTGTAGTTCCAAATCACCCTGGAAGAAAACTTGATAGAGGATTATTAAACAAAATCATAAGAAAAGATATTCAAATTTCCAGAGAAGAATTTATGAGGTTAACATAATTTCATAATTTTGATATTTCTAGTTTTTTTATTAATGTGAATTTTATTCTTGTTTACTTAAAATAGTTTTAACCTTAGTGCACGAACGCGCCCCAACACAAAAGAAATGGCAAAATATTTAACGTTAAAATTGTAATAATCAAATTAAATTTACGCTGTTAGCTTTATTCTAAAGAAAAAATCAAACCTCAATACTTTCTTTTTCCTGCATTTTTGTGTTGCCGTACTTGTTGAAATAAAGAATTCTGTCTAAGTCAATTGGTGCTTTTTTTGTTCTCTTTTTTTCATATTCAAAGCCAATTGGGAAGACGGCTTCGACGTTGACGTCTTTTGGAATTTTTAATACTTCTTTTATTTGTTCTTCGGCAAAATAACCAACCCAACATGTTGATAAACCAACTTGTTCAATTTTTAATAAAAAATTCTGGATTCCAGCGCCGGCTTGCTGTCTAGCATAGGCTTCACCGCTTTCTCCATAGGCATTTACCAATCTTGAAGGATTTGAACATACAACGACAACATAATGTGCAGAGGAAATGAAATCTTGCTGGCAAGCCTTTGTAATTTTTTTTATGCTTTCTGAATCGTCAACGAGAATAAATTTTAATGCAGAATTATGGCCTGCTGTCGGAGCATATCTTGCAGCATCTATACACTCGATGATATTACGCCAGTCCGGTTTTTTTGATGAAAACTTGCGGACACTTGCCCTAGATTTTATTAATTTATCAAAGTCCATTTTTAAGATAAGAGCAGGAAGTTTATAAAATTAATTAAAACGAAATAACACCACCGCCAAGAGCCTTTTTTCCTTGGTAAAGAACAATTGCCTGCCCTTCTGAAACGCCTGTTATAGCTTTGTTTAAAATTATTTTAAAAGATTTTTTGCTTTTATCATGTAATAACTTTGATGGTAATAATTCTCCAACCTGCCTTATCCTGCTTAATATCTTTATTTGGTCGTTTTTATTTGGCTCTTTATTTATCCAATGTGGGCTTTTTAGGAAAAGGAATTTTCTTAAAAGAATTTTATGGCCTTCTGGCGCCGCAACAATTTCATTCTTTTTTAGGTTTTTAGAAGCCACATACCATCTTTTTATTTGGTGATTTTTTTCCATTGTTTTTTGAATTTCAATTCCAAACCTAGGACCAATTCTCTGTCCTATCGTGTAATAATAAATTCCGTCATGCGTGCCAATGATTTTACCTTCTGGATTAAGTATTTTTCCTGGTTTTGGTGGAATCCGCGTCTGAAGAAACTGTTTTAAATTTACTTTTCCCACAAAGCAAATTCCAACAGTTGATTTTCTGGCAAAATTCTCAAAGCCATGTTTTTCTGCTATTTTCCTAACTTGTTTCTTTGTGTATTCTCCAATTGGGAAAAGGGAGTGTCGCAAATCAGCTTCATTTAGTCTGTATAAAAAATAAGATTGGTCTTTTGATTCATCCTTCGCTCTTAACAATTCATATTTAACTCCACCTTTACCTGAGAAATTTTTAATGGCAGAACCCGATTTTTTTACATTATTATTAATCATTTTACTAAACTTTTTATCATTAACAACTTTTCCATTTACAATCCTTTTTACTCTCGCATAATGCCCTGTAACAATAAAATCTGCTTTGAGTTTCTTAGCAGCTTTCCATAACAAAGGGAATTTTATTTTGTTATTGCAGTCTACGTCTGGATTTGGTGTAATCCCACGCTGGTAAAGTTTGAACATTTCATCAATAACTTGTTTTCTGTATTGTTTTTCAAAGTCAAGAGTGATTAACGGAATTCCAAGCCCAGACGCAACTTTTGTAGCAACGCGCCTGTCGTCTTTCCAAGTACATTCCCCAAGGTCATTTTTTGTATCAGACCAATTTTTCATGAAAATACCGATGACCTCATAACCAGCTTTCTTCATTAAAAAAGCAGCTACACTTGAGTCAACACCACCAGACATTGCGACTAAAACTCTTGTTTTTTTGTTTTGAGTTTTATTTTGCCTTTTTATTTTCTTCCAATGATCTTTATCAAGAATATATCCAACGCAGTTTTTTGCCCCGCATCTACATGGATATTTTTTATAACCATCTAAATCAAACCCATAGTTGTATGAGAGCTCTTCCCCCATTTTTATATTTTTTCTTGCCTTTATCCATATTTGATTGTTTTTTATTTCAAATGTGCAGTTTGGATCGCATGAATGATTAATGAATTTCGCGGTGTTTTCTGGCATGTTTCCGTCAATGTCCCACTTTTTGTTTAACTCAAATATAAAAATGCCATCTTTTTCTGAAACTTTTTCTGCCTCTGCCTTTGTAATCTTTTTTCCAATATATTGAATTATTCTTGTTCCTTTCTTTATATTTTTCTTCGCAAATGCACCATTTCCATGTATTTTAGAACGCCTTATCCTGATAAATTCATTAGCCTTTGTTTTTTTCATTATTAAATTTTTCCAAAATTTAATTTGACGAAATCTTTGATTTCAGTCTTAAAGAACTAGTTTAATGTCGGTTAAAAAAGTTTACGCCCCACTACAGAAATTTATAAAAACCCCTCTTTTTCTCCTTTGAAATGGATGTTCAATTAAATTATCCTTTTGTTACGGAATTTCCCAGTAGTTTTCCAGCAGAAGGAATCATGACACCTTTTTCTTTTCTTGGATATTCAATACCTTTCAATACGCCTATGGATTTAAGCAGGGGAGTTTCTGAATTTTTAAGAATTGAAAGGATACTTGGAAAAAGAAATCTTGATGGAGAAAGGGTTGAGGGAAGAGTTTATCTTTTACCTTCTGTTGCCGAAGAGTTTTACCCTGAAAATTTTATACCAACCAATTTTGCTTCTAGAGCTGAAAGAATTCAAGAAGAACCAAATGAGAGAAATGTTTGGGTTGTTGACGCTCTGAGGAGAGATGGAATTTACCAAAAAATTGTTATTAAAGGACCAAAATACTCTAAGTGGCATCTTTATCAGCCTCCAAAATCTTGGATCACACCCCTTGATAGATTAGGGGCTCATAAAACTTCAAAGACAGAATTAGAAACATTAGTGCAGTTAGCAGATGCTGGTGTTCCTGTTGAAGAACCGTTAGGGTATTTTGAGGAAGGAATAGAACAATATGCCTTTACTAAGTTTGTTGAAGGAGAAAATCCGAAAGATATTTTAGAAGGTTCAAGAAGATTTGAAGTTTGGAATGCTGATGCAACATTACTTGCTAGATTATCTCGTGAAGGATACAAACACCAGTATTTCTATAGTCCTGAATTTGATGATAAAATATGGGATGGTGAAAAATTGGTTCTCATTGATGTAGATGAAACTTTTAAAATACAAGATGGATTTGAAATAAGCCACAACCAAATTCAAGAATATCATTTATCTACATTAAAAGATGTTCTAGCTTCTTATGTTTCTAGAAAAGTAATGTCAAGTGACGAAATGCCTTTTTATGCCAGAACTTTCTTTGGGGTAATGGGGTGGAATCCTGATGACGCAGAATATTTAGTTAGGAATTTGGACCCAAATAAGATGACGGAGGAATCTTATAATGCTATAATGATGGATACTGATTAAATCTTTCAGTTATAAGTGAAAGCGCCCGAGGAAGGATTTGAACCTTCGACCCCGCGGTGACTGTTGTTGCATAAATTTGCTATCAGTAACAGCCGCGTGCTCTAACCAACTGAGCTACCCGGGCACGATTTAAGAAAAAGAGAACGATATTTAAAGTTTATCTTAAATCTCAATTACGCTGAAAATTGGGTAATGGTCAGATGCTTCTTCCGTTAGTTCATTTTTTATTACACCGGAATCAATTGTCTTTATCTCCCTTGAAGCGAAAATATAATCTATTCTAATATCGGTAGCTCCCACTCTATATCTACTTGTTGGAATTGTGGATGTTACCTCACTTTCTTTTAAAGTATCATAAAACCCAAATTTTTTAAGAGTTGAGATAATTTTCTGATTTTTTAATCTTTTAATAACCAATTTTGGATTATTGGTAATTGCTTTGAATCCTTTTATTAATCTTTTAAAGTCGTAAGAATCTCTCTTTGAAATTGAGTTTAAATCTCCAGACACAATAGCAGACCCCTTAACTTTTTCTAATTCTTTTTCAAGATCTTTAACTTCTTCTGAAAAATTTGATTCAGCAGAAGGATGAATTACAATTATTTCCAAGCTTTTTTTACCTAGTCTTACTCTTGATTTTATTCCTGTTCTTTCTCCAAATTGGAAAATTTCCGCAATTAAAGGCCTTTTTGACAAAATCATATTTCCCCATTCATAATTTCCCCATTTTCCAAAAAATCCATACTTGAAATTAAATTCCTTTTTGTAATCAACAAAAATTTGAAAAAGATTATCGCCACCATAAGCAGCTTCTGTAAGAACTAAAATATCTGGATTTTCTGCCGCAATAATTTTTTTGGCTTTTTCTAAGCGCTCTTTTTCAAATAGAAAAGGCGCTACCGTCTGATGAAATCCATGAAGAATGTTATAATTTAATATTTTTACTTTCATTTAAGTCTATTCTCTTTGATTTGGATTTGATTGCCCAATAAAGATTAGGCTTTTATCGAGCATACTATCTTTAACCTTTTTGGTATGAAAATACATGATATCTTCATCTTTTAGTTTAAGTTCCTCTAAAAGCCCCCTCTTTAAAAATTTTTTAATGGATTTATGCACTTCTTCATATGAAAAAGAAAATTTCCCGCGAACTAATCTTTCATATTCCTTTAATAACTTTCCCTTAACAAACCTTGCCTCATGCAAAATTGTTAATAGCTTCTTTTCTTTACCTGTTAGTTTCATTTTTTCTTCTTCTTTTTTATTGGCTTTAATCCAAGATCAAAAACAGGTTTTACTTGATGTTTTTCTAGGAAAGCATAAACATTTGCCTGTTTTGCGCCGCGTATTAAAGAGATAGCAGATTCTTGCGCATATCTAATATGTTCTGGATCTCCAAGAATTCCTAATTGATTTCCTTTAAGTTCAAAATGACATTTTGTCAATTCAGTTAAAGTTCTGAGTGTTTTACCTTTTTTTCCTATGATTCTTGCCCTAACAACTTCTAAATCTTTTCTTCTTGTGTGGTCTTTGATGTTTAAAGCTTCGAATAAGAGATCATCTTCTTTGATTAGTAGGGCTATTGAGAAAGGGAAGCCGAAATCCAAAGCCTCGATAACTTTTACAGCAATATATTCGTCTTCTGGGTTTCCTGTTATGGTGATTTCTTTTCCACTGTTGTCGATTTTTACCTTGAGTCTTTCTTCTAGCTTTTTTCTATTTTTCGTTATCCTTGCAATTTTATCGCAGATGATTTTTTCCATTCTAAGTTAAGAATATTTCTCTAAATTCCCCCTTCCCAAAAATTTTTTCATCAAAGGTCTTTATTTTATTTAATTTTATCTTATATAATCGGGATTCAAAGATTTTATTATGGAATCCTTTAGGATTTTTGACAAACCTTAGTGATTTCGGAAATCTTTTAATGTATAATATGCCTGCTTTGATAAGTTCTTTATTATTCCCTACTAAGGTAATTGTACCTGTTGCTTGTAATCCCTGAAGTAAAGAACCCCACTTTTGTCGAGAATCAAAAATGTTAACAGATACATTATTATTTCTCAGGATATTTTTTTCATGAGTTGTTTTAGTTTCGCTCCATATGTAGAGATTGAATTTTCTATCAAAAGTATAATATGCAGTATTAGAATATGGCTGGTTTTTATAAAAGGTAGATAATGTTAAAAGTTTATTTTTGTTTAAGATGTTCTTTATTGATTTTAATATATTTTTATCAATTTTCATTTTAGAATTCAGTTTTATCTTTTTTTAGATAGCCTTTTTCTTTTAACCATTCAACCTGATTGGGCCTGTATTTGAAGATTACGTCGCCTTTGTCTTTGTCAAGCTCCCAAAATTCTATTATCACGACGTCTCCTGGACGAAGCCAAAGAGCACGCCTTAACCGGCCAGGCACGCGGCAGTTTCTTGTTTTTCCATCCAGGCAATTTACAAGCATTTTGTTTCCTCCAAGCCTTTGCTCAATGATTCCAATTACTTCCCCGCTTCTTGGAAGTTTTACTCTTGTGACTACTTCCTCAGTGTTCTCTTGCTTTTTATCCATGATTATTTTAAAATAATTTTGTTTATAAAACTGTTGGAAAAATTAATTATGCGAGTACAAGAGCGAAAGGAATCCCGCTAATTTCACCCACACCTTCTTGGTCAATAATTCCTGCTTCTATTGCCGCGGCCACTGATTTCTTACCAACTATACTGAAAGTGGCATCTTCATTTGAAAAAGATTTCATTAGCTCTATAACTTGTTCTTTTGATTTGGGTTCGTCCTTACCGTGGTAAAAACTTTCCTTCACATCCAGCTGAAATTTTCCAGATTCAAACCTTTTCCCGAGCAGTTCTTTATCGCAAATTGCAATAACATTTCTATATGTTTTTATTATATTTACGAACATTTTATGGAAAACCTTAGAAGTTCTCACTGAACAAGCTTTATAAAATTAATGCAGACTAAGTTTAAGGCTAAAAAATTAAAAAGATTTTTTTGCGCCTTCTTTGATTGCTTTTTCTGCATTATCTTTTGACATCATGGCGCTCATTCTTGTTCCACAACTAGAACAGTTTCCTTGAGCCATGTATCCTCCCCTGGAAGTCTGTTTGATTTCAGGGTTTTTCATTTGACACTTTGCCTTACACTTTACACAATATCCTTGTACCATTTATTCCTCCTAAAAATCTCAAGGTTTTTTTGATTTTTAAATTATCCTATTTTTAATTATACTAAACTTAATTAGTTTTATCATACTTTAGCTAATAAATCATATCTTATTTATAATTATGGTGCCAATGAAGTTGTGTTTTTAGAATTTAAAACTCTCTTTGAATATCAATTATCTGAATGTATCTCTATCTCGCCCAATTCAAAATTCTTAATAATTATAACGTGTTTTATGCCTTTTACTTGGCTATATTTAATTATTAGCCCCTTTGTTTTGTAAGTGGTTTTTTTATCGTCTAATTTAACCCTTAAGCTGTCAATTTTGTTTTTTTCTATAATGACTTCTTCAACTTTTCCTATATAGTCCCCAGAGTCAGTATAAACCTCTTTATCCATTAAATCAAGAACCTTGTTTGAGAAATACTTAGATAATATTTTTTTCCTGTAAATGATTAATAAACCAATCAGAATCAATAACGGCAAAATCCATAGGAAATTAGAACTAACTTTGCTTGGAATTTCGTTTACTGCAAATCCAATTATTTTTCCCCTGGAAGATGTTTCTAGGAATATTGCTGCCGCACCTATCGCGATTGCAATCACGATTTTTCTTACCGATGATCTATGTTTATGTTTGTGGGTTTTATGATGCTTATGAGCTTCCATTCTGTGTCTGTGAACTTCGTGCTTTCTTTTTCGCCTTTTCTTTAATAATATGATTATAATGGCGGTTGCTAGAATAAGAATAAGCAAAATTAGGAGAACAGTTAAGTTTATTTTTTCTCTTTCAGGCAATTCACCGACAATTTTTTCTAGTTTTCCATTTTCAACTTTGAATTTTTGTTCGGCAAATGCTCTTTGTAGGTTTCCATAGAGTATATCTACTCTTAAAATGTAATCACCATCGATGAACCGTATTTCATCTATTTTGTCTATAACGCTTAAATTTCCCTGCACTGCTTTGGTTTCTATTCTGCTGAAGATTTCATTATTTCTGCTGTCAATTATAGAAGTTTTTATGTGAACATCAATTTTTTCTACGCCAATTTGTTCAATTAAGTCATAGCTAAAGAGCAGGGATTTGTTTTCATTTAAGTCAATGTTTTTTAATTTCAAGAGTATGTCAAATAACGCTTCTGAGCAATCTATTTCTTCTATTGGTTTGCTTTCTGTTCCTGTGCATGTTCCTATATTCTTGCATTCTCTTGTTTGTTTTCCATCGGCACAAACACTCCAAGGCGTGCAATCCCAGTTGTATGTGCATGGTACTATTGTTGTTACGCCTCCGCCGCCACCCCCACCACCAGAAGGCGTCGTGCTTGCTGCTGTTAAGGCAAAAGTATCTACAGCACTTGCGATTGTTCCTGTTGAGCTATTTGCGTAAAACGTAACAGTGTATGTTCCTACAACAGAAGGAATAGGTAAAAATTCTAGTGTGTCGCCATTTACGAGATTTAGTCTTTGTACTTGATTGTTTGGAGAGGTTACATTCGCCCATACTGATTGTGAATTTAATGCTGAAATTGACAGGCTTATTGTTGAGCCGACGACTGCTGAAGTTGGTGTTATTGAATATGATGTTATGCTTACAGCTCTGAAATAGGATACATTATCAAAGAATCCTATGTTTGTAGTATATGTTGTTGTGTTTGCGCCACGTGTGCTTCCGGTATGAGTCAAGAGCAGTGTCCCATTGTAGCTGCTTGAGCTTGTGTTTGACGATTGCAATCCAGAACCGAACATTGCTATAGAATAATTTCCTGATGTTGCGTTTATTGCCAGAACTGTAAAAGTTGCAAATACTGAGAATAAAAATAAGATAACGACTAAGAAATATGTTTTTTTATAGTTTAGTCTATGCTTAAAGTTACTTTGTTTAAAATTATTTGTTGTCAATTTTCCCTCTTTTTAATCAATCTCTTCAGCCAACTCAATCAATAAAGGTTTAAGCTCTTTGATATAAGCATCAAAATTTTCTTTATTGAAGGGTTTCATTACCAATTGGCGAACTTCACTATACTGAAACTTTAAGGCTTGAAGTTTTTCTTTTGTCAAAAGCAAGTTATCTTTGTATTTACTATATGTAGTTATTGAGAAAAGAAGCTTTTCTTTTGTTTCTTTCAAGAAGTCTTGTGGCTTTATATTAAATTTTTGATAGATGAAGAGCAAGTCAATAGCGTCTCTTGATTTTATTGCTTTTCTTGTTAACAATGAGCGCGTTTTCTCAGTTACTATCTCCTTAATGTCATAAACTTTTGTTTTGATTGGCTTGTAAAAATCAAGAAATTCTTTAAAATAGATTTGATCCTCTTTTGTAAATTGATTTGGTTTAATTAAAGGAAGCAGTTCTTTTGTTTGAGTGCCAAATATAATTTTTTCTAAGAAGTTAATTTGAACCTTAATAAAGGAAGGGTTTCCTGTTAAAACTGAAATATAATGAACTTTGAAAGTTACAAGTTTATTACTGCTTCCTATCTGAACATATTTTATATCTGTTTTATCAAATTTAAATTCTAATCCTATTTTTTCAAGTTGCTCTCCAAAAGCATTGATTTTTTCCTTGCAAATTTTCTTTATGCTTTTTGTTGGTTTACCTTGCCATAACTTCTGATCAGCAAAAGTAAAATCAAGATCTTCTGAAAATCTGAAATAATCAAGATACGCTTTAGCCAAGCAAGTTCCTCCTTTAAACACATAGCCCCCAAAATTCAATTTTGAAAGCAGGATATTAAGGTAAAAGTCTTTTTCAATCAGCTCTAAGGCAGTTATACTTGTTTTGTCTTTTATTGACATCAAGAAATTCTTAAGTTTATCCTTATCTATTTCCATTATAGCATCTCTTTTATTCTCTTTTTTACTATCCGATTATATTCAACCGATTCCCTGAGAAAAAGAGACTTATTAAATTTATATTCATTAAGGTCGATAATTTTCTTTAGATAGATTAAGTCTAGCAAGGTTTTTTCTAAATTGCTAAAATAAAGAGGAATATTATTGTTTGTTTTTGTTTCTTTAATTTCAAAGAATAAAGAAGGTTTTAATTTTACAAACAAGAAACTTGAACCCGCTATTTTTAGGGGCGCTGTTCTATTGAATTTATTATTAATAACAATATTTACAGGAAAAACTTCATGAGTCAAACCTAAAAACTTTAAAGCAGTGTTCAAGCCAAAATACCATTTAACATTTTTTTTCTCTAAGCCAAGAGATAATAATTCATAAGGAGAGTATTTTAGAGAATTAAACTTTTTTTCTTCATGACTTTTTAAATAGTAAACTCCCCGGAATATAGTTACGAGATAACCTTTATTTAGCATAACTTTTCTCAGCGTATCTTTATCAAAATCATACTTATTTGCCAAACCATCAAAATCTTTTCTTGTGAGGATTTTTCCTTTAGCTTCTCTTAAGATGGTGTCTATTTTATTCATAGTTTAATTCACCTTTATGGGTGAAATGTAATAGGATATATAAACCTTTCGTTTTATCTAATATACAATAAGAAAGTTTATTTTAAGTAAATGTTTAACTTTTTTATTCTTTCTGGGTTTAAGAGGGAAAAGTCCCATTTTTCTCATGGGTTTGAGGGAGTGTCCCATCATCTGCATATCAAACCACCGCCTTGCTGAACAAACAGATTTTCGGCGTTTTGAATGTAGCAGCCCTGTGCATTAAGTTTTCCAGTATTTGTGATTACTAATCTTCCATTCATCAGTCTAAACGGATTGCTTCCCAAATTACAAGTAGTTGATAATTGACAATTACTTCCATCATCAATCAACCACGTTGCTCCGTCTGTGCAAGTGCAGTCGTCTGCTGCACTAATCGTAATATATCTTGTATCTGTTTGGTTTGCAAGTCCGGAATTCGCAGACGCATAAGTGTAATAAGTATAAGTTCCAGTATCTAATACAGCAGTCGCATTTTTACTTTGATTCACATATAGGTACCATTGAGTTGAGTTGAATTTTTGTAGATTACTCATGTAAAGTTGAGAAACTTCGTCGGCTGTTAATGAACGATTCCAAATGCGGACTTCGTCGATTGAGCCGTTGAAGTATTTATTATTTCTTTCATTCCATCCCACATACCAATTACTTGAAGAGGTAATTATTCCAACTGCTGAAGTATCAAGACTAACTCTTTGTACCCCATCCACATAACCAAGCACCCCGCTAGTCCCTCTCGCTCCCACCACCATAACAACATGATACCAAGTGTTTATAGAGTTGCCAGCCCAAGAATCTTCAGCATTGTTTGTTCCATCATTAATTCTAAATAGAAATTGGTTAGCTCCTGCATTAGAATCTGCCCTAATTGAAATTGTTGGATTGGCTCCCGTCGGTCCCTTTCCCACAACTCCTGACAGGTCTACAAATGAACGCACCTTTACCCAAGTGCTGATAGTAAAATTAGTGCTTAAGTTTAGAGCATTAGGAGTCCCAAAATTCACAGCATCATCAGTCCCATCAAAACTAGTCGCATTTCCATATTTTCCTGTTGTGTAATTACAATTAGTACCCATACCAATACAAGTTCCATTATTTCCAGAGTTTGAAACATCAACAACACGAGTTAGATTACTAGTTCCTTCTCCAATCGCAGTTAAATTATCAAAATTCATCATCAAAACCAAAGAATCGTTGTAAAGTGTGTAATTCGTAGTGTTCCAGTTATAAGTTAGGTTTTCTAGGTTAGATTCAACGATTGAAACATTAATCTCAATTGAAGTGTTTGAAGTTGTTGTTGCGTTCGCCGGTGTTGGTGATATGAATTGTGTTTGTGGCGGCGCAACTGTAATATATCTTGTATCTGTTTGGTTTGCGTTACTGGAAACATCACTGGCATAAGTGTAATAAGTATAAGTTCCAGTATCTAAAACAGCAGTTGCGTTTTTACTTTGGTTTACATAGAGATACCATTGAGTTGAGTTGAATTTTTGTAGATTACTCATGTAAAGTTGAGAAACTTCGTCGGCTGTTAATGAACGATTCCAAATGCGGACTTCGTCGATGGTGCCGTTGGTATAAAACATACCCTCTGTTGCATTGAGTGCTCCAATAAAAAGGTTTCCAGTGGCGCCCGCTGATGTGGTGCTCCCTATAGTTCCTAGGAAGCTAAGCGTTTGCTCTACGCCATCTAAATACCCTTTCAGTCGAGTGGGGTTAGTAGATTGTGTGCCATCGAATACCATAACCACGTGATGCCAGTTTGTGTCATTACTGGCGAAATAACCGTAACTCGTATTACCATTGCTAGGTTCGAGATATACCATTCCATCAGTCCATGCCTCTATTACGATACGATTCGCGTCGCTACCCGTAGCTGTTGTTTTAGAGAGAAAGACCCTTGCATTGACGGCAATTCTCTTGAACCACATTGAGTAGGTCAGTTGGCTGACTCCTTCGATACCCTGCAGTCTTGCCGTATCCACATAATCATTAACACCATCAAAACTAGTTGCATTTCCATATTTTCCTGTTGTATAATTACAATTAGTACCCATACCAATACAGGTGCCATTATTTCCATACCCTGAAACATCAACAACACGAGTTAGATTATTGGTTCCTTCTCCAATTGCAGTTATATTATCAAAGTTCATCATTAAAACAAGAGAATCATTGTAAAGCGTGTAATTCGTAGTGTTCCAGTTATAAGTTAGGTTTTCTAGGTTAGATTCAACGATTGAAACATTAATTTCAATCGACGTGTTTGCTGTTGTTGTTGCATTTGCCGGTGTTGGAGATATGAATTGTGTTTGTGGCGCTGCTGCCTCAGCTGTAATAGTTACATACCTTAAATCTGTTTGATTTGCAAGTCCGGAATTCGCAGATGCATAAGTGTAATAAGTGTAATTTCCAGTGTCTAGGACAGTAGTTGCATTTTTACTTTGGTTTACATAGAGATACCATTGAGTTGAATTGAATTTTTGAAGATTACTCATGTACAATTGAGATATTTCATTTGCTGTCAGGCTTCTGTTCCAGATACGGACTTCGTCGATAGAGCCAAGCCAAAATTCATCGTTACCCCCAGCCCACGCACCAATCTTCATTGCGGTCGCTGTTCCAGTATCAATTGCAGTTGTGGATTTGTTGACTTCAGAACCATCAAGGTAGAGCTGGTGGGTCGTGCCATTATAGGTATAAACAAAATGATGCCACGTATTAGCAGTTGGAATTGTGGATGTACATACGTCAAACGGCCCGCCATATCCCCATACCCCCAGGCTCATTCCTGTACAACCGCCTAGTGTATGAAAGCCCATAGAGACACCTTTAAAGCCAGCCACATCCTCACGGCTGGTGATTTGCCTTGCTGACGCGGGCGTGGACGGATATTTTATCCAGGCGGAAATAGTTTGATTGCTATTCAACGCCGGAATCCCAGTGAGTCCGACAGAAATACTATCATCAGTTCCATCAAAATATGTTGAATTTCCATATTTTCCTGTTGTATAGTTACAATTAGTACCCATACCAATACAAGTGCCATTATTTCCAGAGTTTGAAACATCAACAATACGAGTTAGATTACTAGTTCCTTCTCCAATCGCAGTTAAATTATCAAAATTCATCATCAAAACTAAAGAATCGTTGTAAAACGTGTAATTCGTAGTGTTCCAGTTGTAAGTTAGGTTTTCTAAATTAGATTCAACGATTGAAACATTAATCTCAATTGAAGTGTTTGATGTTGTTGTTGCGTTTGCTGGTGTTGGCGAAATGAATTGTGTTTGTGGCGGCGCAACTGTAATATATCTTGTATCTGTTTGGTTTGCAAGTCCGGAATTCGCAGACGCATAAGTGTAATAAGTGTAATTTCCAGTGTCTAGGACAGTAGTTGCATTTTTACTTTGGTTTACATAGAGATACCATTGAGTTGAATTGAATTTTTGAAGATTACTCATGTAAAGCTGTTGAATTTCATTGGCAGAGAGCACGCGGTTGTAAATGCGAACTTCGTCGATTGTGCCGTTGAAAAAATTACCAGCACCCCTTGAACCAATGGTCATATTCTGCCCAGCGTCACTATTCAAAGCACCAGTTCCCGCAGCCTGTGAGGCGTATGATACTTCAGCCCCATTTTTATAGAGTTTGGGAGCATTGCTGCCGTCCCATGTTCCAACAATATACTGCCAAGAGCCAGTGGTAATGGTATTATTTACTGATTGAGCTATATCCACTGAACTATCTGCCCTTTTGCTGTAAAAAATGAGTTGGTCAGAGTTGCCAAAAAAATCGCCCACCTGTAGTTGACGACATCCCTCGCAAGCCCCACCATCACCAGGTTTAGCAATAACAAAGAATTCATCTCCTGCCAAGGAGTTTGGGTAAATCCAGGCAGAAAAGGTCAGAGGTCCGAGGTTATCTAAACTTGCCGCACTTCCTGCATCCACATAATCATTGCTCCCATCAAACCCCATTCCATTTGCATATTTTCCAGTTGTGTAATTGCATCCCGGATTCATGCCTTTACAAGTTCCATTATTATTATATCCAGATACATCATCGCTAAAGTTATTTACGCCTTCGCCAATCGCAGTTATATTGTCAAAGTTCATCATTAAAACAAGAGAATCATTGTAAAGCGTGTAATTCGTAGTGTTCCAGTTATAAGTTAGATTTTCTAGGTTAGATTCAACGATTGAAACATTGATTTGAATTGATGTGTTTGATGTTGTTGTTGCGTTTGCTGGTGTTGGAGAAATAAATTGTATTTGTGGCTGCCCAACTGTAATGTACCTTGTATCTGTTTGATTTGCGTTACTGGAAACATCACTGGCATAAGTATAATAAGTATAAGTTCCAGCATCGAGCCCTGCTGTTGCATTCTTTGACTGATTTACATATAAATACCATTGTGTTGAATTGAATTTTTGCAAGTTGCTCATGTACAATTGAGATATTTCATTTGCTGTCAGGCTTCTGTTCCAGACACGAACTTCGTCGATTGAACCGTTGAAAAAGTGTACCATGCTGCCTGCAGCATCACGGTATCCAATAGTTGTGCGATTGTGTTGTTCAGTGATTGTGCCAGATAAGCTTCTATTGGCATCTTCGATTCCATTAAAATAGATACGCATGATAGAACCATCCCATGTTCCAACCAAATGTGTCCAAGCGTTTGTGCTATAACTTGTATTACTACCGAGAATAGTATCGACCCCACCTGTCGTCACCTCTAGGGCCACAGTAGTTCCTTCAGATGCGGGAAAAAGATTTAAAGCATACTCCAAAAAAGGGCTCGAGCCAATTGCACCATGTTCAACAATTCTCATATAACCTGATGTTGAAAGAGGTTTTATCCATGCCGAGACTGTTAAGGCATTTGACATGCTTAGATCTCTTGACATTGTGGATAAATTTAGCTTATCATCAACTCCATCAAAAAAAAGCGCGTTTCCATATTTTCCAGTTGTATAGTTACATAAACCATTAATCATTCCAACACAAGTTCCATTATTATTATATCCAGATACATCATCGCTAAAGTTATTTGCGCCTTCTCCCAACGCAGTTAAATTATCAAAATTCATCATTAAAACAAGAGAATCATTGTAAAGCGTGTAATTCGTAGTGTTCCAGTTATAAGTTAGGTTTTCTAAATTAGATTCAACGATTGAAACATTGATTTGAATTGATGTATTTGATGTTGTTGTTGCATTTGCTGGTGTTGGAGATATGAATTCAATCAGTGGTTCTGGGGCTGATTCTTCTGCTCCAAAAGCATTATATGTGTCTGATTGCGAAAGATAATCTGCAAAAATCCAGTCAGCGGAGTGGGCGACATTGGACATTCTGACTTCGTCTACTGAACCGTTGAAATTGTTACCTGTTCCTTCTGATAAATCTTCTCTAAGTCCAAGAAAAATATTTGCCCCGTCAGTATTAAGATTACTAGGGATTTGTGAAGATGTCCCTTCATTTACACCATTCAAATAAACAAGTAAATTTGTATTATTATAAACGCCTGTTACATAATACCATGTATTTGCAGTTAAATTAGTCGTTCCCGTAGCGCCATAATATGTACCATTACCATGACCATGATTAAAGTCTGCAAACGTATTAGTTCCGTAATCTTGAGTGTTAATTCTTAACATTATTTTTTTCATTGTGTCATTTTTAAACTGGGCCAAAAACCACCCCCCCGTAAAACCAGCACCTTCTTTATCAAAAACCCACCCAGATACCGTAATATTGCCAGAGATATTCAAACTTGATGATCCTCCCAAATTAATATTATCATCTGTTCCATCAAAACTTCCAGCGCCATCTACTTTCCCTGTTGCTGCGGCTGTTCCATTGTTAATCGTACCATTATTTGAATTAGAAGTTGAATCATTTGCATTTAATGTCGTGCCATTTTTCAAATGCCACACTCCTTTATAATTCGCGTTCCAAGTTCCAGTTATATTTTGTGCATCGCCAGTTGTAGCATTGTTGTAATACATCCATATATAATCTCCTGTACTTCCCGCATCTATCTGGGGGACCTTTACCCAAACATAGGAATAATTCGATTCGTTCCATATTTCTATTTCGTATGGTAATGAAGTAGTATTATCAGCGTCTATAAATCTGATATCTTGCCCAGAGTTTTGCGTTAAGCTATAATTTATTCTTGTACTATTAAGAAGAACTAATGTAGGAAAGTTTATCAGATTTTCTGCGCTATCTGTATTATTAAAAGTTATTTTAATGCGATTTGCAAAAGAAGTGTTCCACCATCCAACCGTATATTGAAACGTGTCTGTAGCATTAAAACCATTCGAGGAATCATTAGCATAAACTATCCAACGAATTGTGGTCCCAGCAATTGAAGTTACTACCTTCGTTGCATTGCTTTGATTTGCTGTTCCAATCATTGAAACCCATGTATCGTTTAAGAAAGAGCCGTTTCCATTGTCAAAGCTGAAAATAAAACCAGATAATGCGGTATCAGTCCAGTTTACACTATGATTTATTGTTGACCCAGGTGTTGTTGAGTTTATGTAGTTGTTGGACCATTGTGGCGGCGTTGTGTCTGCTGCTGCAATAGGCCATTGAACAATAAATGCTGATACATTAGACCTTACATTTTGGGTTGACGAACGCGAAAAATTAATTCCTGTTGTATTATCAAAACGATATGCCCAATTTCCAGAGTCCTGGTCTGCTGTTGTTCCGTTTGCTGTACTTGAAATAAACGGTGCTGCATTTGAAAAATTAACGGTTTGCAATGTTGTGTTATATAAGTTAACCTGTGTTGTTGCCGCCAGGTGAGTTGTGGGCTGTACTGTTGCGTTTGTTACAGAGACTGCGAACCAAGAAACATTTGCGCTGTTTGTAGCACTTTCTCTCTTAAATAAAATTCCAGTGGTGTTTGAAAAATTTCCCTCAACATAATACTCTGATTCAGTGCCCCCAGATGCAGAAGCAGCTTCTACACTAAAAACTAAAAAAGTATTTGATAAGTTTACGGCGTTGATGACAGCTGCAGCGCTTCTTACACCACTTATTGCAGTGTCGCCGCTTTGCACACTTGCGTTGCTTAATTCTATAACTTGCCAGACATATTCTGCAGTAATTCCTGTTTCCCCACGACGAATGTAAAGATTGGTTGAATTTGTCATGTTCGCTCTTGCTACTCTTTCTTCATCAATTGTGGTAGTGGTTGTAGACGCGCGGCTCATTAAAATAACAAATGTTGCTGATAAATTTACAGAATTAATAGTAATGTTTTCACTTGCTGTACCTGTTCCCCAAAATTTTTCCCCACGCTGGATATTTGCCCCAGAAGCAAATTCAACAATATACCATGTAACTATTGTACCAGAAGTAGCTCCCCCTGTTGTAATATTAAGATAAGTTGCATTTGTTAACCGACATGTTGGAACCTGGTTTGGAGCTGAAGCACTTGTCCTATAATAGCAATTTACGAGGGCTTGCGAAGTGTTAACTGAATTAATAATAACATTTGTGGTTGCTGCAGCAGGGGTTAAAGTTCCATTTTGAACACTTTTAATTGATAATGGTTCGGCGGTAGCTACTACTTCAGAACTTCCCCAAACTATCAAACTCAAAACCAAAGCCATGAATAATATTAATTTCCATTTCATTTTTAACACGCCCCTAGAATTTTTTTAAAATCTTTTATATGCATTGAGTTAATTTCGCTTTCCCATAATCTAATTACTTTATATCCTGCAAATTTTAAAATTTCATTTATTTTTTTGTCTTTTTCTGCTATATTAGGTAATTTATGCCAATAATTTCCATCGCAATAAATACAAATATTTGGCTCAATAAAAAAATCTGGCTGTGTAACTCCCATTACTGCTTTGTGTGTTTTATATGGTATTCTTAGCTGATCAAGCAAAAATCTTACTTTTAGTTCTATTGAGGTGTCTCTTAATGGAAACTTTTGTTTCATTCGTGCTTGCCTAATTTTTTCTCTTGTTTTTTCCGAATATTTTTTTCCTTTATTCCACGGAATTTGTCCTTTCTTGAAAAAAGTATGTTTAATTTTTTCTAGAGTTTCCTTTGAGAGATGTTTTCCAAACATAGGATGCTTTTCTCCGGAAAGCTTTGCATGATTTTCTTTTATTTTCTTTTTTGTTCCTTCTGATAAAATTACCCCCTTTCTAAGAGATACCATTCCTTTTTTGAATTCCGTTCCTGGAGAAATATGTTTTCCTTTTAGTGAATTGCTTAATTTCAATTTTGTCTCTTGAGAAACAGAATGCCCTCTTAACGACTCACTTATTTTTCTTCCATGCTCCTTTGTTCTTGGATATTTTCCTATTGCCATTTTAAAATCAACACGAGCCGATACAAATTCCCGTTCCATTAAACCACATTGAGGTATTTGCAACAGCACTTCCTATTGTTACGTTGCCGTTTGTTTCATTTACGAAAAATGCCTGATTTAATGAAACATTTGTGACGTTTAAAGCACCACGAACATTCAAGGCATTTTGTGAAGTTGTAAGGTTTACCCCTACATTTCCTCCATAAAATGTGAGGTTTGTTGTTGCTCTTAATGTTCCATTAACAGCGTTTGCCCAGCTTGACATTGTTCCATTTGTTATATCTGCCCAAGTAGGTTTCGTTAGGTAAGTTGAGTAGTTTAAAGTCCATCGTGAATCATTCAATGCATAATCTCTTATCGCCAAGTAATCTGTGTAATTCAAAGTCCATCGTGAATCATTCAATGCATATCCATATATCGTCGTCATGTTTGATGCGTTGTTATACTGAT